>Ga0067045_1027363_pt1 | contig 230956 bp, 204 predicted proteins | sample TerdegcTABiofilm_FD_59184 | JGI IMG/M metagenome (GOLD analysis project Ga0067045, IMG submission 59184) | Combined Assembly of (Gp0054472, Gp0054536) Wastewater bioreactor microbial communities from Singapore -Terephthalate degrading... | reverse complement strand
GGGAGCCGGTGATGAAGCGCGCCAGCGCCATCGTCACCAACCGCGGCGGGCGCACCTGCCACGCCGCCATCATCGCGCGCGAGCTGGGCATTCCGGCCGTGGTCGGTTGCGGCGATGCCACCGACACGCTCAAGGACGGCACGCTGGTCACGGTGAGCTGCGCCGAGGGCGACACCGGCCACATCTACGACGGCCTGCTGGAAACCGAAGTGACCGAGGTCCAGCGCGGTGAAATGGCCGACGCCGGCGTCAAGGTCATGATGAACGTGGGCAACCCGCAACTGGCCTTCGACTTTGCGCAGATCCCCAACGGCGGTGTGGGGCTGGCGCGGCTGGAGTTCATCATCAACAACAACATCGGCGTGCACCCCAAGGCCATCCTCGACTATCCGGCGGTCGATGCCGACCTGAAGAAGGCGGTGGAATCGGTGGCGCGCGGCCACGCCAGCCCGCGCGCCTTCTACGTCGACAAGGTCGCCGAAGGGGTGGCCACCATCGCGGCCGCCTTCTGGCCCAAGCCCGTCATCGTGCGCCTGTCGGATTTCAAGTCCAACGAGTACCGCAAGCTGGTCGGTGGCAGCCGCTACGAGCCCGATGAAGAGAACCCCATGCTGGGCTTCCGTGGCGCGGCACGCTACATCAGTGCGGACTTTGCCGAAGCCTTTGCCATGGAGTGCGAAGCCCTCAAGCGCGTGCGCGAGGACATGGGCCTGACCAACGTGCAGGTGATGGTGCCCTTCGTGCGCACGCTGGAGCAGGCGCGCAAGGTCACCGAACTGCTGGCGGCCCAGGGCCTCAAGCGCGGCGAGCACGAACTTCAGCTCATCATGATGTGCGAGATCCCGAGCAACGCGGTGCTGGCGCACGAGTTTCTGAAGTACTTCGACGGTTTCTCCATCGGTTCCAACGACCTGACCCAGCTCACCCTGGGGCTGGACCGCGACTCCGGCCTGGAGCTGCTGGCGCACGACTTCGACGAACGCGACCCCGCGGTCAAGGCGCTGCTGAAACTGGCCATCGGCGCCTGCAAGGCCGAAGGCAAGTACGTGGGCATCTGTGGTCAGGGCCCCAGCGACCACCCGGACTTTGCCCAGTGGCTCAAGGCCGAGGGCATCAGCTCCATTTCGCTGAACCCCGACTCCGTGGTCGACACCTGGCAACTGCTCGCCGCCTCCTGATCGAAAGCTGTTCTTCCCTTCAAAGCGGCCGGGGCGACCCGGCCGCTTTTTTTCGTCTGGCCGCATGCTTGTTCCCGGGCGCGTTTGTCTGTAGGCTGAAAAGCGTAAGGGCGTGGTCAATCACCGCCCCCACAATGCCTGCAAAAAGGGGCCTTCGGGCGCCCGGGCCGAGGAGACATGCATGTTCGATGGGCTGGTCGCGCAGCGGCTGGTGGCGCTCTTTCTGGCGGGGATGGTGCTGCTGAACTTCCCGCTCCTGGCGCTGTGGGACCGGGATGCCACGTGGGGTGGCCTGCCGCTGTTTCCGCTCGCACTGTTCGCCATCTGGACCGGGCTGATCGCCGGACTGGCCTGGGTCGTCGAGCGCGGACAGGCTGACGCGCCGGAGCCCGACGAATGACGGCTTCCGTGGCTTCCGGGCCGTTGTCGCCCTGGGGCGTGGCCGCCGCCGCGCTGGCCTACGTGCTGCTGCTGTTCGCCATCGCCTACTGGGGGGATCGTCGCGCGGCCCAGGGGCGTTCGGTCATCGACAACGCCTGGGTCTACGCCCTGTCGATGGCGGTGTACTGCACGGCCTGGACCTATTTCGGCAGCGTGGGGCGGGCGGCCGACGCCGGCGTCTGGTTCCTGCCCATCTACCTGGGCCCCATGCTGGCGATGCTGCTGGCCTGGATGGTGGTGCGCAAGATGATCCGCATCGCGCGCACGCACCGCATCACCTCCATTGCGGACTTCATCGCCAGCCGTTACGGCAAGAGTCCGCTGCTGGCCGGCCTGGTGACCCTGATCACGGTGGTTGGCATCGTTCCCTACATCGCCCTGCAACTCAAAGCCATTGCCACCGCCTATGCCGTGCTCACCGCCAGCGCAGGCGCATCGCCCGCAGCGAGCGTGTGGTGGCAGGACAGCACGCTGTATATTGCGCTGGCGCTGGCCGGCTTCGCCATCGTGTTCGGCACCCGCCACATGGACAGCACCGAGCGCCACGAAGGCATGGTGGCGGCCATTGCCTTTGAATCCGTGGTCAAGCTGGTGGCGTTCCTCGCCGTGGGCCTGTTCGTGACCTACGGCCTGTTCGATGGCCTGGGGGATCTTTTTGGCCGTGCCGATGCCCAGGAAGGCCTGCGCGGACTGCTGCGTTTCGACCACGGCCAGCCATCGGCCTACACCCAGTGGCTGGGCATGACCGTGCTGGCCATGCTGTCCGTGCTGTTTTTGCCGCGGCAGTTCCAGGTCATGGTGGTGGAGAACGTGCGGGAAGCGCATCTGCGCCGCGCCGTGTGGGTGTTTCCGGCCTACATGCTGCTGATCAACCTGTTTGTGCTGCCCATTGCCCTGGGCGGCCTGCTGCTCTTCGGGACCGATGCGGGCATGAACCCGGAGAGCTACATCCTGACCCTGCCGCTGATGCACGGGCAGACGGCGCTGGCCATGGTCGCTTTCATCGGTGGGCTATCGGCGGCCACGGGCATGGTCATTGTCGAAGCGATCGCGGTGTCGACCATGGTCTGCAACGACCTGGTCATGCCCTGGCTGCTGCGCCACCGCCGTTTCGGGGCCGGACGGGGCGATCTGTCCGGCTGGCTGCTGGGCATTCGCCGTGTGGCCATGCTGCTGATCCTGCTGCTGGGCTACCTGTATTTCCACCTGGCGGGCGAAGCCTATGCCCTGGTCAGCATCGGTCTGATCAGTTTTGCGGCCGTGGCCCAGTTTGCGCCCGCCATGCTGGGCGGCATGTACTGGAAGGGCGGCACGCGCCAGGGCGCGCTGGCCGGGTTGATGCTGGGGTTCGCTTTCTGGATCTACACACTGATGCTGCCTTCACTGGCCAAGTCCGGCTGGCTCGCCACCGGGTTTCTGGAAGCCGGACCCTGGGGCATCGCCTGGCTGCGGCCCGAAGCCTTTCTGGGTTTGCAGGGCCTGGACAACCTGACCCACGCTTTGTTCTGGAGCTTGCTGGCCAACATCGGCACGTATGTGGGCGTTTCGCTGTGGCGCACGCCCTCGGCCGCCGAAACCAGCCAGGCGCTGCTGTTCGTCGATGTCTTCCACCGCCAGGGACACGCTTCGCCGGTGTTCTGGCGGGGCCGGGCGCGCCTGCCCGAGTTGCGCGCGCTGGCTGCGCGTTTTCTGGGTGATCAGCGCACCCGCCAACTGCTGCGCAGCCATGCCCAGGCCCGTGGCCTGCGGGACGAAGAGGCGTTGCCCGCCGATGCGCGCCTGGTGCATTTTGTCGAGACCCAACTGGCGGGCGCCATCGGCAGCGCCTCGGCGCGCGTGATGGTGGCTTCGGTGGTGGAGGAAGATTCGCTGGATCTGCAGGACGTGATGCGCATCCTCGACGAGGCTTCGCAGCTGCGTGCGTATTCGCACGCGCTGGAAGAGAAGTCCCGTTCCCTGGAGCGCGCCACGGCCGAACTTCGGCAGGCCAACCACCAGTTGCAGAGCCTGGACCGCATGAAGGACGACTTCATGTCGTCGGTGACGCACGAGCTGCGCACGCCCTTGACGTCCATCAGGGCGCTGTCCGAGCTGATGCGCGACGATCCCGGCATCGAAGCGGCGCAGCGCCAGCAGTTCCTGGACATCATCGTGGCCGAGACCGAGCGCCTGACCCGGCTGGTGAACCAGGTGCTGGATCTGGCCAAGATCGAGGCCGGGCACGCCGAATGGCATCCCGGTGACGTGGACCTGCGAGCGGTGCTGGCCCAGGCGGTGGGCACCATGGCCGAAAGCTGCCGCGAGCGCGGCGTGACGCTGGTGCAGGAGCTGCCCGATCGCGTGCCCACGGTGCGGGTCGATCCCGACCGCATCACGCAGGTGGTGCTCAACCTGCTGTCCAATGCCGTGAAATACACGCCGGACGGTCAGGGGCGCATCCGCTTGCGGCTGTTCGCGCAGGCGGCAGCGCTGGTGGTGGAGGTGGAAGACAATGGACCGGGCATCCCCCCGGATCAGCAGGCGCTGGTGTTCGAAAAATTCCGCCAGGTGGGCGGCGATGCGCACTACCGGCCCGGGGGCACGGGTCTGGGGCTGCCGATCAGCCGCCAGATCGTCGAGCACTTCGGCGGCCGCATGTGGTTGCGCAGCGTGCCGGGGCAGGGCGCCTGCTTCGGCTTTTCGCTGCCGCTGCCGGCCGACCCCATAAACCGATGCCCGGAGGAGACCGTGTGATGAGCCAGAAAATCCTGATTGCCGACGATGAACCCAACATCCTGATCTCGCTGGAATTCCTGATGAAGCGGGAAGGCTACGAAGTGCTGCTGGCGCGCGACGGGCAGGAAGCGCTGGACGTGATGGCGCGCGAACGGCCCGACCTGGTGCTGCTGGACGTGATGATGCCGGTCAAGACCGGCTTCGATGTCTGCCACGAAGTGCGCGCCAGCGAGAGCCTGCGGCATGTACCCATCCTCATGCTCACGGCCAAGGGGCGCGAGACCGATGTGGCCAAGGGCCTGGCCCTGGGCGCGGACGCCTACATGACCAAACCGTTTTCCACCCGGGAACTGGTGCAGAAGGTGCAGGAACTGCTTGGCGGCCCGCGAGCCGAATCCGGGGCATGAGCCCGGCCCGCAAGACCGATCGCCGGCTGTGGTGGCTGCTGGGAGCGGCCGCCGGCCTGTCGGTGCTGTGGCTGCTGGTGACCATCGGTCTGTTGGGGGCCACCCTGTCGGCCGCTCAGCGGGCGCAGGTCTGGTCGGTGCTGCACGATCGGGTCATGCTGGTGACGCTGACCTGGGCCGCCGGCATGGCGGCCATCGCCTGGGGGCTGCGGCGCTGGTTCGACCACTGGGTCACCCCGTCGGTGCAACTGGCTGAAGAGGCCCAGGTCGTGCTGCGCACGGATGTCGTGCGCGAGCTGCCCGCCAAAGGCAACGCCGAAACCCGGGTGCTGGTGGGCCTGTTCAACCAACTGGTGGCGCAGCGCGAGGCGCTGCGGCGCCAGATGGACGGCAAGGTGCGCGAGGCCGCCGCCGGCATCGAGCAGGAACGCAACCGCCTGGCCGCGCTCATGGCCGAGTTGACCCAGAGTGTGGTCGTCTGCAATCTGGACGGCCGCATCCTGCTCTACAACCAGCGCGCGCGCCTGCAGTTCAAGGCGCTGTCGCAGGCGCCCGGGGTGGCCGGCGGCAGCGAACTGGTGGGGCTGGGGCGCTCCATCTACACCGTGTTCGATCGCAAGCTCGTGGCCCATGCGCTCGAAAACATCCAGCAGCGCCTGCTGCGTGGCGCTGCGCAACCTTCGGCCCAGTTCGTCACGTCCACCGAAGCCGGGCAGCTGTTGCGGGTGCAGATGACGCCGGTACGCGCCACCACGGCAGGGTCCGAGGACGGACCGGTCATCGGCGGCTTCGTGCTCATGCTGGAGAACATCACCCGGGAGTTCGAGCTGGAGTCGGCGCGCGACCGGGTGCTCAACACGCTGACCGAGCGCAGCCGCGCTTCGTTGGCCAGCATCCAGGCCGCCATCGAGATGCTGGACTTCCCGGATCTCGATGCGGCCATGCGCGCCCGCTTCATGGGCGTGGTGCGCGAAGAGACCCGCGAGCTCAGCCGGCGCATCGAGGCGGTCGACGGCGACTCGGCCGACAGCCTGCGCACGCGCTGGCCGCTGGAAGACATGCTGGGAGCCGATCTGGTGGCGGCCGCGGCGCGCCGGATCGAGACGGTGACCGCCTTGCCGGTGTCCACGGCCGAGGTCGATGCGGCCCTGTGGCTGCGGGTGGAGAGCTTTTCGCTGATGCAGGCGCTGGCCTACCTGGCCGAGCGCTTGGCCGGCGAGTTCGGTGTGCGTTTCGTGCAGCTGCGCTTGTCGGCCATGCCCGGGGGCGGTGCCCGGGCGGGGGCGGAGGCGGGCAAGGCACAGCTCGACCTGATCTGGTCGGGCCAGGCCATGAGCACCGAAACCGTGATGAGCTGGGAACTGGACCCGATGACCGTGGGCGGGGAGTCCCAGCGCCTGACGGTGCGCGACGTGGTCGAGCGCCACGCCGGCGCCTTCTGGTTCGAGCGCGAACGCACCCGGCACCAGGCGTTTTTCCGCTTTCTGCTGCCGCTGGCGCCGGCGCAGGAACAGCTGGAGATGGAGACCCTTGCCCTGCCGGGCAGCCGGCCCGAGTACTACGATTTCGACCTGTTCCGCTCCACCGAGCGGTCGCGGGCACTGGACGAGTGCCTGCTCAGCGAGCTGACCTACACCGTGTTCGACACCGAAACCACGGGGTTGAACCCTTCGGATGGCGACGAGATCATCCAGGTCGGCGCGGCGCGCATCGTCAACGGCAAACTGCTGCAGCAGGAGCGCTTCGACCAACTGGTCGACCCGCGCCGGCCGATCCCGGCGGCCACGATTCCGATCCATGGTATCCACCCCGAGATGGTGGTGGGGCAGCCCACCATCGACCAGGTCCTGCCGGCCTTCCATGTCTTCGCGCGCGAGACCGTGCTGGTGGCGCACAACGCCGCCTTCGACATGCGCTTCCTGCAGCTCAAGGAGCGGCGGACCGGTGTGGTGTTCGACCAGCCGGTCCTGGACACCTTGCTGCTGTCGGCGGTGGTGCACCCCAACCAGGATTCGCACCGCCTCGAAGCGATTGCGGAGCGCTTCAACATCACCGTGGTCGGGCGGCACACGGCCATGGGCGACGCCATGGTCACGGCCGAAGTCTTCCTGCGGCTGATTCCCCTGCTGGCTGAAAAGGGCATCCGCACGCTGGGCCAGGCGCGGGAGGCGGCGCAGCAGACCTACTACGCCCGGCTCAAATACTGAACCTCTGAACCGGGCCCGCCGCCCGCAAGGCCCGCCCGTGCTCAGAAGCGGTAGCGCTGGGCCAGCACGCTCTGCAGCGAATGCACCACGGTGAACGCGTCCTTGAGCTGGGTGCGTTCGAAGTTGGACAGCTCGTCCGGGTTCAGGAAATTGTCCGGCCGCACCCCGGCGGCGCTTTGACGGGCCTGGTGCTGGATGCGCACGAACGCCAGGAATTCCAGCGCATCGCGCAGATCGCGGGCGCTTTGCTCGCTGATGGCGCCGCCGGCCGCTGCCCCCATCAGGCGGTCGTAGGTGTTGACCGCGGGGTTGCCGCCGGCCAGCGCGTACACCCGGGCCAGGTCCACGATGGGCACCAGCCCGGCATGCTTGAGGTCGATGGTGCCCTTGTGCTCGCCGCTGCGGATGGTGCTCAGCCCCTTGAACACACCCAGCGGCGGCTGGTGCTGCAGAGCGTTGCCCACCATGTGCGCCAGAAACAGGGTGTTGCCCTGGGTGCGTTGCAGCACTTCCCGGCGCAGGCCGTCGAGCAGACCGCTGTGGCCGGACACCGCGCGCAGGTCGAAGAACACGCACGTCAGCATCAGGGCTTTGGGTTCGGGCTGACCGGTCCAGCGCTCGAAGTACGACAGCCACTGCCGGCGTGGCTGGCGCCAGGCATCGGTCATCGCCATCATCTCGCCCGGGCAATAGATGTAGCCGCAGGCATCGAGGCCATCGCAGACGAAACGCGCCAGATCCCGGAAGTAGGCGCCGTGGAGGCTTTCGTCGTAGGCGTCGTCGATGACGAGGCAGTTGTCCTGGTCGGAGCGTGCGGTCTGCTCGTTGCGCGCCTGCGAGCCGGCGGCCACCCAGACATAGTCCACCGGGGCCGGGCCCAAGCGCGCCTCGCCCATTTGCAGCAGGCGCGTCGTGATGGCGTCGGTGACCGCGGTGACGATGTGGCCGGTGCTGTAGGCCGAGGCCTCTGCCGCCGCCAGGTTCTGCTGCAGGCGGGCGGTTTTGGCGGCGATGGACTGCAGGCCCTCGATCGTGGTCTGCTTGTGGATGTCGCCCACCAGATAGACCGCCGAGGTGCTGTGCTGCTCGGTCAGGTCGGTGGCGGTGATCATGCCGGCGATGCGTTCGCCATCGAGCACCGGCACGTGGTGGATGTTGTGGCGCGCCATCAGCAGCAGGGCGTCGAACGCGGGGTTCTGCACGTCGATGGTCATCGGCGCCAGTGTGGCAATGTCGGCAATCGGTCGCTCTGTGTCCAGACCGGCGGCGACGACCCGGTTGCGCAGGTCGCGGTCGGTGATGAGGCCGAACAGGTGGTCCTGTTCCGTGATCAGCACCGAGGACACGCGCTGCGCCCGCATCAGTTGCGCGGCTTCGCGGATCGGGGTCTGGGGCGCCAGGGTGATGGGCGGGCGACGGATCAGGGCCCGCACCGGGGTGGTCATCAGGTTGAGCGCCGGATCCCCGGCCGGGGCCGGAGCGGGTGCCGGGCGGGCGCCGGCTGGCAGGGGCGGCAGGAAGAACGCCAGGGCCGGGGCTTCGCGCAGCAGGGTCTGAAGTTCGCGCTCGTTCCAGACCACCAACTGGCATTCCGTGGCCGCCACGGCGGCGCTGACCAGCAAAGCGTTGCCGGCGTCCAGGCCGAACAGCTCGTCGGCGGTGAGCGTCAGCAGCGGGTGGCCTTCCCCGTCCTGCAGCAGCACTTCGCCTTGCAGCACCCAGAACAGCTGCCGCTGCAAGGCAGGCCCGCTGGCGATGTGCTGGCCGGCGGCGCAGTGCAGCGGTTGCCGTTCGGTGCCCAGCGTGCGTTGCAGCGCGGCCGGCAGGTGGCGGAAAACCCGGTGGCGGGCCAGGGCGGCGATCAGGGGAAGGGGAGGCTGGCTGGGCATGGGCGGTTTGGGCAAGGCGGTCGAAGGCATGCTATCTCGCCACGCCGGGATGGCTCCCGGGAATACCCTATGGGGGTTTGACCTGTGTCAGAGAATGCGGGTTGGTGTCCGTAAGAAGTTGGTAAGCTGAAACCCAAGAATGGCCGCACACCGCCAGCGGGCCGGTCAAAAAAATGCTGTTGCTGATCTCTTCCATCAAACTCGTGACCGAAGTGGCCCTCCTGGCCCTGGCCGGGCAGTGGGTGCTCGGGCTGCTGGTGGGGCCGAACAAAGACCGGAATGTCTTCTATCAGGTGCTGCAGCAGATCGGCAGACCGTTTGTCAAGCTGGCACGGTGGGTCACGCCGCGGCTGGTGATCGAGCGCCACCTCCCGCTGGTGGCCTTTCTGATACTGGGTTTTGTCTGGGTGCTGGCGACGCTGGCCAAGATCTCCCATTGCCTGCGTATCGGGGTGCAGTGGTGTCAATGAGGCGGTCACTGGATGCCGGGTTCGTGCGCTGGCAGGTGCGGGCGCTGCTGCTCCTGGGCGCTCATGAGCGGGCGCTGGCGCGCGTGGAGGAACGGCTGCAGGCCGAGCCGGCCGACACTTACGCCCTGGCGACACAGGCCCATCTGCTGGCGCAGGCCGGGCGCCAGCGGGAGGCCGGCGATGTGCTTGAGCGCCTGCTGGCCGTGGCGCCGGACCGTGCGGCGGCCTGGTTCAACCTGGGTTTTCTGCGTGAGGAGCAGGGGGACGCCGAGGCGGCCGAGCAGGCGTTCCGGCAGGCCATCGCGCTCGACCCCCAATGCGATCGGGCCTGGTACGGCCTGGGCCTGGCCCTGATCCGGCAGCAGCGTTTCGACGCCGCCGCCGAAGCCTTGCGCCGCAACACCGCTTTGCAACCCCTGAGTCCCTACGGCTGGTACCAACTGGCCCGGGTGCATGTGGACCGGCAGGCGCCCGAGGAGGCGGCCCAGATCATCCACCATCTGCGGCAGTTCGAGCCCAAAGTCGCCGCCCAGCTGGAGCGCGAGACCGGCCTGGGCGCCGCCCGGGTGTGAGCGGCGCCGGCTGCGCGGGCCATCGGCACGGGGCCGCGAAAATCGCCGGCTCGAGTGCGACCGCCCCCACAAACAGACGACCGGCAAAGGAGGCCGAAACATGGCACTGACCGACAACCACCGCCGCTACTGGCGCAAGAATCTCCATGTGACGGCGCTGCTGTTGGTCATCTGGTTCGTGGCGACCTTCGTCGTTGCGTACTTTGCCCGCGATCTCGATTTCCGCTTTTTCGGCTGGCCGTTCAGTTTCTGGGTCGGGGCGCAAGGGTCCCTGGTGGTGTACGTGCTCATCATCGGGTACTACGCGTGGCACATGAACCGGCTCGACATCGAACACGGTGTCGACGAGGAGGAGGACTGAGCCATGGCCGGCCCCTATGACACCGCGCCTTCCGGCGCCCCTGGCCGTCGCGGGTCCAACAAGGCCTTCAAGCAGCAGCTCAACAAGGTCTACCGCTGGTACACCGGGGGCTTCGCGGTGTTCGTGATCGCGCTGGCGCTGCTGGAGCAGGTCGGCCTGTCGCGCGAGTGGATCGGCTTCATCTTCCTGCTGGCCACCATCGGTCTGTATGCGGGCATCGGCATCATGAGCCGGACCACCGACGCCGTCGAATACTACGTGGCGGGCCGCCGGGTGCCGGCGGTCTACAACGGCATGGCCACCGGGGCCGACTGGATGTCAGCGGCTTCGTTCATCGGCATGGCTGGCACGCTCTATCTCACGGGCTACAGCGGCCTGGCCTTCATCATGGGTTGGACCGGGGGGTATTGCCTGGTGGCGCTGTTGCTGGCGCCCTATCTGCGCAAGTTCGGGCAATTCACCATTCCCGACTTTCTGGGTGAGCGCTACGGCGGCAATCTGCCGCGCTTTCTGGGCATCTGCGCGGCCATTCTGTGTTCCTTTACCTACGTGGTGGCGCAGATCTATGGCGTGGGGCTGATCACATCGCGCCTGACCGGCGTGGCGTTCGAGCTGGGCATCTTCCTCGGTCTGGGCGGGATTCTGGTGTGTTCGTTCCTGGGCGGCATGCGCGCAGTGACCTGGACCCAGGTGGCCCAGTACATCATCCTGATCGTCGCCTACATGATCCCGGTGGTGTGGCTCTCGGTGAAGCAGACCAGCGTGCCCGTGCCGCAGGCGGTCTACGGTTACCAGTTGGAGAAGGTGACGGCCAAGGAAAAGCTGCTCGCCAGCGATGCCAAGGAGCTGGAGGTGCGCGAGATCTACCGCCAGCGCGCCGCCGTTCTGGACGACAAACTCAAGGACCCGGCGGCCGCGCTGGCGGCCGATCGGGCCGCAGCGGAAGCCCAACTGAGCCGGTTGAAGGCCGCCAACGCGCCGATGGGAACCATCGCCGATGCGGAGAAGGCGCTGGCCGCCCTGCCCAGGGATGAGGCAGCGGCCAGGGCCGCCTGGACCCGCGCCAAGGCCGCGGCCGAAACCAAGGCCCGACCGCTCAACGGCATGCCGCCGCACGCGGCCCAGTACGCCGGCGATCCGGACGGCGACGCGGCGGCCCGCAAGACCTACGACGAATCGCGCCGCAACTTCCTGGCGCTGATTTTCTGCCTGATGGTGGGCACGGCCGCGTTGCCGCACATCCTCATGCGCTACTACACCGTGCCCAGCGTCAAAGAGGCCCGGCAGTCGGTGACCTGGTCGCTGTTTTTCATCTTCCTGCTGTACTTCACGGCGCCGGCCCTGGCGGTGCTGGTCAAGTACGAGGTCTTTCATGTGCTGGTGGGCACGCCGTTTGACCAGTTGCCCCAGTGGGTGGCCGCCTGGAACAAGGTCGACCCCTCGTTGCTGTCGGTGGTGGACGTCAACAAGGACAACATCCTGCAGCTTAACGAAATGACCATCGGCGGGGACATCATCGTGCTGGCCACGCCCGAAATCGCGGGCCTGCCGTATGTGATCTCGGGCCTTGTGGCCGCTGGCGGGCTGGCTGCCGCGCTGTCGACCGCTGACGGGCTGCTGCTGACCATTGCCAACGCGCTCAGCCACGACCTGTACTACAAGATGATCGACCCGAATGCCTCCACCGTGCGCCGGGTGACCATCTCCAAAGTGCTGTTGCTGGTGGTCGCCTTGCTGGCGGCCTATGTCGCGGCGCAGAAGCCGGCGGACATCCTGTTCCTGGTTTCGGCGGCGTTCTCGTTTGCGGCGGCGGCCTTTTTCCCGGCCCTGGTGCTGGGCATCTTCTGGAAGCGCGCCACCGGGATCGCGGCGTCGCTGGGCATGATTGCGGGCCTGGGCGTCACGTTCTACTACATGGTGACGACCCAGCCCTGGCTGCGTGGGATCTTTGGCGTTACCTCACCCATCGAGCTGTGGTGGGGCATCCAGCCCATTTCGGCCGGCGTGTTCGGCGTGCCGCTGGGTTTTGCGGTGATCATCCTGGTCAGTCTGGTGACGCCCGCACCCAGCCGCCCGATCCAGGAACTGGTGGAGCATGTGCGCTACCCGGACCTCCGGGCTGGCTGAGGGCAGGGCGCGTGCGGGCTCTTCGGCACGACGGAAAACCGGCCCGTTGGTCCCCCTGCCGGGCGCTGTGTGATAGGAATCGGGGGATTGGTTATAATCATGGGCTTGCCTTGCCGCACCCCGATCAGACGCCGGGGGCGGTTTTTACCATCCACAAGGAGAGTCCATGCGTCATTACGAAATCGTTTTGCTGATCCACCCGGATCAAAGCGAACAGGTTCCGGCCATGCTGGAGCGCTACAAGGGCATGATCACCGCCGGTGGCGGCCAGATCCACCGTGTTGAAGACTGGGGCCGCCGCCAGCTGGCTTACCAGATCAACAAGCTGTCCAAGGCCCACTACCTGTGCCTGAATATCGAAGCCGGCCTGGAAGTCATGGCCGAACTCGAACACGCGTTCAAGTTCAACGACGCCGTGCTGCGTCAGCTGACCGTGCAGAAGAAGAAGGCCGAAACCGGTCCTTCCTCGATGATGAAGTCGGTCGAGCGCGAAGAAGCGCGCAAGGCTGCCCAGTCGCAGGAGCAGGCCGCCGCCTGAGTTCGTTGTCGGTGCCCGGCCCCGGCGTGAACCAGCCGCTCAACCGGTGCAGCCTCACGGCTGCGGTGGTGCAGGTACAAGGCCTGCGCTACACCCCGGCAGGCATACCGGTGATCAATCTCGTGCTGGAGCACGAATCGGTGATCACCGAACTGGACACACCGCGAACGGTGAAGCTGCAGATCAAGGCCGTCGCCTTTGGCGCATTGGCCGAAGTGCTGGCCCGGCAAGGGCTGGAGACGGTCTGCGAGTTCCACGGTTTCCTGGCCAACGCCCGCAACGGCAAAGGCACCGCGTTTCATATCCAAGATTTCAGCAAGACATAGGAAAGGCCCATCATGGCTGCACCCAAGCGTTTCAACAAGGACAAGCGCCCCAAGCGCAACACCCAGTCGCTGCTGTTCAAGCGCAAGCGTTTCTGCCGCTTCACCGTGGCTGGTGTGGAAGAAGTCGACTACAAGGACGTGGACGTCCTGCGTGACTTCATCGCCGAAAACGGCAAGATCATCCCGGCCCGCCTGACCGGTACCCGCGCCATCTACCAGCGCCAGGTCACCACGGCCATCAAGCGCGCCCGTTTCCTGGCGCTGTTGCCCTACAGCGATCAGCACCGCGTCTGATACAGGGAGAACCGACATGCAAATCATTCTGCTCGACAAAGTTGTCAACCTGGGCGCTCTGGGTGATGTGGTCAAGGTCAAGGACGGCTATGCCCGCAACTTCCTGATCCCGTCCGGCCGTGCCCGCCGCGCCACCGCCACCGCCGTGGCGGAGTTTGAAGCCCGCCGTGCCGATCTGGAAAAGGCCGCTGCGGCCAAGCTCGCCGAAGCCCAGGCCCTGGGTGAGAAGGTCGCTGCCCTGACCCTGAAGCTGACCCAGAAGGCCGGCGTCGACGGCCGACTGTTCGGTTCCGTGACCAACCACGACGTGGCCGAAGAGCTGAACAAGCAAGGCTTCTCCGTGGCCAAGTCCCAGGTGCGTCTGCCCAACGGTCCGCTCAAGGCCGTGGGTGACTACACCGTCCAGGTGCATCTGCACACCGACGTGAACGTGGACGTCGCCGTCACGGTGCTGGGCGAAACCGCCTGATCGCACTGCCGGCTCGGCCGGCCAGGGCCGCCAGCCTCCGGGCCGGCGGCCTTTTTTGTTTGTGGGCCGGAATGGGCATGCACTTGTCCTCGGCGCTGCACAGCCCGTCCACGGTTTGTCCACAGGGTTGTCCCATGACACCGGCGCGCCGACGGCGTACCATGCCCTTTTGATCTGATCCGCCATGTCCGACCTGTATTCCTCCCCTCCATCGGCCTTTGACGCGGGGCTGGACGACGCCGATTACGCGGCCGGCGACCGCCAGATCGCCCAGTTGCGCGTGCCGCCCCATTCGATCGAGGCCGAATCCAGCGTGGTCGGGGGGCTGCTGCTCGACAACGGCGCCTGGGACCGGGTGGCCGATTTGGTCAACGACTCGGATTTCTACCGCTACGAGCACAAGCTCGCCTATTCGGCCATCGCGACCCTGGTCAACGCGGGCAAGCCCGCCGACGTGGTGACGGTGTTCGAGCACCTGCAGAACCAGGGCAAGGCGGAAGAGGCGGGCGGACTGGCCTACCTGAATTCACTGGCGCAGTACGTGCCCAGCGCGGCGAATATCCGGCGCTACGCCGAAATCGTGCGCGAGCGCGCCATCCTGCGCAAGCTGGTCACGGCCAGCGACGAGATCGCCACAGCGGCTTTCAGCCCGCAGGGCCGGCCGGTGGCCAAGATCCTGGACGAAGCCGAGCAGAAGATCTTCAAAATCGGTGAAGAAGGTTCCCGGATGAAGGAGGGCTTCCAGTCGATGGACCGCCTGGTCGTCGACCTGCTCGACCGCGTACAGGAAATGGCCGACAACCCGAACGATGTGACGGGGGTGCCGACCGGTTTCATCGATCTCGATCGCATGACCTCGGGGCTCCAGGCGGGCGATCTGGTGGTGCTGGCGGCCCGGCCTTCCATGGGCAAGACCGCCTTCGCCATCAACATCGCCGAGCACGTTGCGCTCAACGAGGGCCTGCCGGTGGCCGTCTTCTCCATGGAAATGGGTGCCGCCCAGTTGGCGGTGCGGGTGGTCGGCTCGATCGGTCGCATCAACCAGGGGCATCTGCGCACCGGCAAGCTCACCGACGACGAATGGCCGCGCCTGACCGAAGCCATCGAGAAGCTGCGCAACGTGTCGCTGCACATCGACGAAACGCCGGGTCTGACGCCGAGTGAGCTGCGCGCGAATGCGCGGCGGCTGGCCCGGCAGTGCGGCAAGCTGGGGCTGATCGTGGTCGACTACCTGCAGCTCATGAGCGGCTCCAACTCCGATGGGGGTGACAACCGCGCCACGGAGCTGGGGGAAATCTCCCGGGGGTTGAAGATGCTGGCCAAGGAGCTGCAGTGCCCGGTGATCGCGCTGTCGCAGCTGAACCGTTCGGTCGAGCAGCGCACCGACAAGCGCCCCATGATGTCCGACCTGCGTGAATCGGGCGCCATCGAGCAGGATGCGGACATCATCATGTTCATCTACCGCGACGAGTACTACAACCGCGAGAACTGCAAGGAGCCGGGCGTGGCCGAGATCATCATCGGCAAACAGCGCAATGGCCCCACGGGCATAGTGAAACTCGCCTTCCTGAACATGCTCACGCGCTTCGAAACCCTGGCGGGCGGCGGCGACGATTTCTGAGGAGGGCGGTCACCACGCATGCATGCACGCGGTGGCGGTTTTTTCCAAGACGCCCGGAATGGGCGGGGCTACAGTGGCGGCCTGTTTTCCCAAGGAATCCCGACATGCAACTGGGCTACACCATTCTCTATGTGCCGGACGTCCGGCGATCCGTGGCGTTCTATGGCCAGGCCTTCGGGCTGGCACCGTCTTTTGTGGACGAGGCGGGCGACTTTGCCACGTTGGCCACCGGCAGCACGGCGCTCGCGTTCTGCGCCCATTCGCTGCTGGCGTCACAAGGCAAGACGCCCGGCGCACCCGACCGGATGCGTCCCTGTTTTGAAATCGCCCTGACCACGGAGGACGTGCCTGCCGCGCTCGAACGGGCCGTGTCGGCGGGGGCGCAACTGATCCAGGCGCCCGAAGAGATGCCCTGGGGGCAGACAGTGGCCTACGTGGCCGACCCGGACGGGTTCTGGGTGGAGCTGTGCACGCCCATGGGCTGAGCCTGGGGCGGTGCCTCAGCCGTGTCCCGATGCGTGGCCCAGCGCCAGCAGCTCGGGACGCTGGCGCAGCCTGAGGGGGCTCAACCCTGCCCAACGACGGCATTCCAGGTTCATGTGGGCCTGATCGGCATAGCCCGCTTCGGCCGCAATCTCGGCCAGCGGGGCATCGGTTTCCAGCAGCCGCAATGTGCGTCGCCAGCGGGCCAGCCGGTGCCAGTAGAGCGGCGGGCGCCCAGAGCGGGTGCTCAGCAGGCGTTGCAGGCTGCGCGCCGAGACCCCCAGGAGGCGCTGCGCCTGGCGCAGGTCCGCGCTTTGGGCGATGGCTTCCAGGGCAGAGGCCACGGAGCCCATCAGCGCCGTGTGTTCGGCCAATGCCTGCTCGGCGAATCCCTCGTCATCGAGATCGTTGCCATGCATCCGGGCGAGCAGGGGCCCGGCTTCCAGCACCACCCCGGGCCGCAGGCGGTAGCCACGGTATTGCTGGCCTGGCGAAGCGGTGGCGAGGTAGGCTTGGTCGGCCATCGGTGCCAGAAACCACCGCGTGGCCTCGCCGGGCCAGCGGGTGCCGATCAGGTCCTGGCAGCCGTCGGGGAGGATCAGCGCGCCGGGGCCCCCTTCGCTGGTGTGTCGCCAAGCCTCCAGCAGCGTCTGCACGGGGTGGTCAGAGCACTTCGCTGGCGAAGTCGGCCAGCCGCGAGCGCTCACCCCGGGCCAGCGTGATGTGGCCACCATGCGGCCAGCCCTTGAAACGGTCCACGGCAAAGGTCAGGCCGGAGGAGCCTTCGGTCAGGTAGGGGGTGTCGATCTGCGCGAGGTTGCCCATGCAGATGATCTTGGTGCCCGGGCCGGCGCGGGTGATCAGGGTCTTCATCTGCTTGGGCGTCAGGTTCTGCGCTTCGTCGATGATGATGTACTTGTTCATGAACGTGCGCCCACGCATGAAGTTCATGCTCTTGACCTTGATCCGGCTGCGGATGAGTTCGTTGGTCGCGGCGCGTCCCCATTCGCCCGCATTGCCACCGTCGCCCTTGGCCAGGAACTCCAGGTTGTCGTCGAGCGCGCCCATCCAGGGGCCCATCTTTTCTTCTTCGGTGCCGGGGAGGAAGCCGATGTCCTCGCCCACGCTCACGGTGGCGCGGGTCATGATGATCTCGGTGTAGCGGCGGTCGTCGAGTACCTGCGTCAGGCCGGAGGCCAGGGCCATCAAGGTCTTGCCGGTGCCGGCGGTACCGGCGAGCGTGACGAAGTCGATTTCCGGATCCATCAGCAGGTTGAGCGCGAAGTTCTGCTCGCGGTTGCGGCTGGTCACGCCCCAGACCGCGTTCTTCAGGTGTGTGTAGTCCTTGAGTGTCTTGAGTACCGCGGTCTTGTCGCGGATCTCGGTCACCCGGGCATAGAGCGAAGGTTCGCCCGGGGCTTCGAAATAGACGAACTGGTTGATGTGGAACTGACCCACCGCCGGGCCGCTGACCCGGTAGAAGGTGTGGCTGCCGCTCTGCCAGCTTTCGATGGTCTTGCTCTGGCGGGTCCAGAAGTCTTGCGGCAGCGCCAGCGAACCGGCGTAGAGCAGCTCACCATCGTCCAGCGTCTTGTCGTTTTCGTAGTCTTCGGCGGTCAGCCCCAGTGCGCGGGCCTTGACGCGCATGTTGATGTCTTTCGACACCAGGATGACTTCACGCTCGGGGTATTTCTGGCGCAGCGCATACACAACGCCCAGGATCTGGTTGTCGGCCTTGCCTTGCGGCAGGCTGGCGGGCAGTTCGTCAACCAGCGTTTCGGTCTGGAAGAACAGCAGGCCGCGCGCAGCCTGGTGTCCCGTGCCCGAAAGCGGCAGGCCTTTGGTCATGTCCCCACCAGCCTGGGCGGCCAGCGCATCCAGCGATCGGCTGGTCTGCCGACCGTTGCGGGCGACTTCCGTCATGCCCTTCTTGTGGCCGTCCAGCTCTTCCAGCACGATCATGGGCAGGAAGATGTCGTGTTCCTCGAAGCGGAACAGGCTGGTCGGATCGTGCAGGAGCACGTTGGTATCGAGCACGAACAGGCGGCGGGGGCCGGTGCTGCCGGCCCGGCTCGGGCGGCGTGTCGCTGTCACGGGCGCCTTGACCGGGGTGGGTGTTGGCGCTGCGGGCGCCGTCACCGGCAGAGAGGTCTCGATCACCGGGGTTGGCGGCGCCGCTTCCTGGGCGGGCACGGCCTTGACCGGGCGCTTGCGGGGCGCCTGAGCGGTGCGCGACCGGGTGTTCTTGGCCGGGGCTGTCTCGGAAGGGCGCGCTTCAGGCGCCGGGGTGGAAGGCGCCGTCAGCAACTCCGCAACAGGCGACGTGGATTTGAAATCGTAGGCATCGGGGGAGAGGAGGGCCGCGCGTTTGGAGGGGGCGGGAGGCAGGGGCATGGGCAGTATCAGCGCAGGGGCGTGAAAACAAAAAGCCGCCAGGAAGACCGGGCGGCTTTCGGGGCTGCGGGAGACGCAGTCGGTTGGGTGGAGTTCAGACGGTGGGGACGATGTCCTGGGGTCATGAACCCATTATGCACGAGCCCGGTGACGGCATTTTGCGGAAGGTCGGGCCGGGCGGAACGGGGCAAAGTACCGTTTCAGGCGGCCTTTTTGAGGGCCTTGACAGCCTTGAGCACTTCTTCCACGTGGCCCGGCACCTTCAGGCCGCGCCATTCGTGCTTGAGCACGCCGTCCGGTCCGATCAGGAAGGTGCTGCGTTCGATGCCTTTGACCTTCTTGCCGTACATGATCTTGTTCTTGACCACGCCGAACATGTGGCACATTTTCTCTTCGGTGTCGGCAACCAGTTCGAAAGGCAGTTCCAGCTTGGCCTTGAAGTCGTCGTGCGACTTCATGTTGTCGCGCGAAACGCCGAACACCTGGGCGCCGGCCTTGACGAAGTCCTTGTACTTGTCGCGGAACTGCATGGCCTCGGTCGTGCATCCGGGCGTGTTGTCCTTGGGGTAGAAGTACAGCACCACGGTCTGGCCCAGGTGAGACTGGTTGCTCACTTTGATGCCGCCGGTGGCTTGCGCTTCGAATTCGGGAATGGGTTTGTTGACAACGACTGCCATGCTGCGTGGACCCCTGCGTGAAGATGGTGGTGATTCGTTGGCTTCCCGGCACACTGCGGTGGCTGCCGCCGGCCACGCATGGTGCTGGGCCATGTGACGGAAGCCGGCGCTGGAAACAATCGCCTATTTTACCCTGTTTGGGGTGGCTGCCCGAACGTGGCAGCAGCAACCGCCTTCCTGCCGGGGTCGTGCCGGCGCACTCGCGGCGGGTCAGGGCTCGACCAGCAGGGCGGCGAGCACGCGCCGGCCTTCGCCGGCGAGGATGTTGAAGGTGCGGCAGGCGGCGGCGGTGTCCATGGTCTCGACGCCGATGCGTCGCCCCAGCAAGCCTTGCAGCAACCGGGGGTGCACGAAACGAAGGCGCCGGCCGCTGCCCAGCAGCACCAGTTCGGGGGGCTCCGGCGCATGGGCCAACAGCTGATCAAAGTGCGCGGCTTCCAGATCTTCGAAACGCTGGCAAGCCCACGGTGCAACGCCCGAAGTCGCTCCGATCACCAGGCTTTGCGCATGACGCTGGCCGTTGACGGTGATCCAGCCGTCACCGTAGGCGGTGATGCTGTGGGCTTCGGGGTGGTCGGCGTGCAGTTTCATGGAAGGGCGCCGCCGCCATTGGCGGCCGCGTTCTGTGGTCAAATGGCGGGTTTTCCTGCGGGTGGGCGGAATATAGCGCCTGCCCCGGTGTCCGGTCTTATCCTGCCGCATTCCCCCGGAGGCATCCTTGAAAACGATCCAGAAGTCCGCCAAGCTGGCCAATGTGCTCTACGACGTCCGAGGACCGATCGTGGACGCGGCCAAGCAGATGGAGGATGAGGGCCAGAAGATCATCAAGCTGAACATTGGCAACCTGGCGCCGTTCGGGTTTGATGCGCCCGAAGAGATCCAGCAGGACATGATCCGCAATCTGCCGAATTCGGCGGGCTATTCGGACAGCAAGGGGATTTTTGCCGCTCGCAAGGCGGTGATGCATTACACCCAGCAGCAGGGGATCGCGGGCGTCACGCTGGACGATATCTACTTGGGCAATGGCGCCAGCGAACTGATCGCGATGGCGCTCAATGCCTTGCTGGATGATGGGGACGAACTGCTCGTGCCCGCGCCCGACTATCCGCTGTGGACGGCGGCCACGAGCCTTTCGGGCGGCAAGCCGGTGCACTACCGCTGCAACGAGGACAACGGCTGGATGCCCGATCTGGACGACATCCGCCGCAAGATCACGTCGCAGACCAAGGGTCTGGTGGTCATCAACCCCAACAACCCGACCGGTGCGCTCTACAGCGACGAACTGCTGCGGGGGCTGGTGCAGATTGCGCGCGAGCACGGTCTGGTGCTGATGGCCGACGAGGTGTACGACAAGGTGCTCTATGAGGGCGCCACGCACACGGCCATGGGCAGTCTGTCGACCGATGTGCTGACGCTGACCTTCAACTCGCTGTCCAAGGCCTACCGCGCCTGCGGCTACCGCGCCGGCTGGATGGTGATCTCGGGCGACAAGACGGTCGCCAAGGAGTACATCGAAGGCATCAACATGCTGGCCAACATGAAGCTGGGCTCCAATGTCCCGGGCCAGTACGCCATCCAGACCGCGCTGGGCGGCTACCAGAGCATCAACGACCTGATTCGCGAAGGGGGGCGCTTGCGCCGCCAGCGTGATCTGGCCTACGAACTGATCACCGCGATTCCCGGGGTGACGTGCGTCAAGCCCAAGGCGGCGCTGTACATGTTTCCGCGGCTCGACCCGGTGATGTACCCGATTGCCGACGATCGCCAGTTCTTCATGGAGGTGCTGCGCGCCACGCGCGTGATGCTGGTGCAGGGCTCGGGCTTCAACTACCCGGACAACCAGCATTTCCGCATCGTTTTCCTGCCGCACGAGGACGATTTGCGCGAGGCCATCGGCCGGCTTGCGAAGTTCCTGGAGCAATGGCGGGCGCGCCACGGCACCTGAGCCGCCGCAGGCATCAATGGGCCGCACCCATGGCATGAATGCCTGGCCGGTGCAGCCCTAATATCGTTTTTTCCGGAGTCCCACGCGGACTTCCAACGTCAGAGTGGATGAGTCAAGCATGAAACCGATCCAAGTAGGCCTGCTGGGCATTGGCACCGTGGGCAGCGGCACGTTCAACGTGCTCCAGCGCAACCAGGAAGAGATCCAGCGCCGCGCCGGCCGCGGCATTCAGATCACCATGGTGGCCGACCTGGATGTGGCCCGCGCCCAGTCCCTCGTGGGCCCCGATGTGCAGGTGGTGAACGACGCCCGCCAGGTCATTGCCAACCCCGACATCGACATCGTGATCGAGCTGATCGGCGGCTACGGCATCGCCAAGGCCCTGGTGCTCGAAGCCATTGCCGCTGGCAAGCACGTGGTCACCGCCAACAAGGCGTTGCTGGCGGTGCACGGCACCGAAATCTTCGCGGCGGCGTCGGCCAAGGGCGTGATGGTGGCGTTCGAAGCCGCCGTGGCCGGTGGCATTCCCATCATCAAAGCGCTGCGCGAGGGCCTGACCGCCAACCGCATCCAGTGGATCGCCGGCATCATCAACGGCACCACCAACTTCATCCTGTCCGAGATGCGCGACAAGGGTCTGGACTTCGACGTGGTGCTGAAAGAGGCGCAACGTCTGGGCTATGCCGAAGCCGATCCGACCTTCGACATCGAAGGCGTGGATGCTGCGCACAAGGCCACGCTGATGAGCGCCATCGCTTTCGGCATTCCGGTGCAGTTCGACAAGGCCTATGTGGAAGGCATCACCAAGCTGGGCGCGGTCGATATCCGCTACGCCGAGCAACTGGGCTACCGCATCAAGCTGCTGGGCATCACCAAGCGCACGGCGCAAGGCGTGGAGCTGCGCGTGCACCCCAGCCTGGTGCCGGCCAAGCGTCTGATCGCCAATGTCGAGGGCGCGATGAATGCGGTGGTGGTGAACGGCGACGCCGTCGGCACCACGCTGTACTACGGCAAGGGCGCCGGCAGCGAGCCGACCGCTTCGGCCGTGATCGCCGACCTGGTGGACATCACCCGCCTGCACACGGCCGACCCGCACCACCGCGTGCCGCACCTGGCCTTCCAGCCCGATGCCATGAGCGACGTGGCCGTGCTGCCCATGAGCGAGGTCGTGACCAGCTACTACCTGCGTCTGCGCGTGGCCGACCAGGCCGGCGTGCTGGCCCAGGTGACGGGCCTGCTGGCCGGCGCCGGTGTGAGCATCGATGCGGTGTTGCAGCGCGAAGCCGACGAAGTGGGCGGCGAAGGCGCCACCTCCACCGACCTGATCATCCTCACGCACGAGACGCGCGAGGGCACCATGAACGACGTGATTGCGCAAATGCAGGGGCTGCCCAGCGTGCTGGCGCCGATCACCCGCATCCGCAAGGAAGAGTTGAACTGAGATGCTGTACCTGTCGACCCGCGGTCACCCGGATCGCAAGCGCTTTTGCGAAATCCTGCTCGAAGGCCTGGCGCCGGACGGTGGCCTGTACCTGCCCGAGGTGTATCCGCAGGTCGATGCCGCCACGCTGGCGCGCTGGCGCGCCGTGCTGGCCGACCAGGGTTACGCTGCGCTGGCGTTCGAGGTGCTGTCGCTCTACATCGACGACATTCCGGCGGCCGACCTGAAAGCGATCTGCGCGCGGACCTACACCGCCGAGGTGTTCGGTTCGGCAGCCATCGTGCCGCTGACGAAGCTGGAAGACGGCTTCAGTCTGGAAGCCCTGTCCAACGGCCCCACACTGGCCTTCAAGGACATGGCCATGCAGTTGCTGGGCAACCTGTTCGAATACGAACTGGGGCGCCGTGGGGCCGAGTTGAACATCCTGGGGGCCACCAGCGGCGACACCGGCAGCGCGGCCGAATACGCCATGCGGGGCAAACAGGGTGTGCGCGTGTTCATGCTCAGCCCGCACGGGCGCATGAGCCCGTTCCAGCAGGCACAGATGTTCAGCCTGATGGACGCCAACATCCACAACATCGCCGTCGAAGGCGTGTTCGACGACTGCCAGGACATCGTCAAGGCGGTGTCCAACGACCTGGACTTCAAGCGCCAGTACAAGATCGGGACCGTCAATTCGATCAACTGGGCCCGTCTGCTGGCCCAGGTGGTGTACTACTTCGCCGGCTATTTCTATGCGACGAGGTCCAACGATCAAAAGGTGAGCTTTGCCGTGCCTTCGGGCAACTTCGGCAACGTCTGCGCCGGCCATGTGGCACGCCAGATGGGCTTGCCGATCGGCCGCCTGATCGTCGCGACCAACGAGAACGACGTGCTCGACGAGTTCTTCCGCATCGGCACTTACCGCGTGCGCGGCAGCGCCGACACCTACGAGACGTCCAGCCCGTCCATGGACATCTCCAAGGCCAGCAATTTCGAGCGCTTCGTGTTCGACCTGCTCGGCCGCGATGCCGCGCGCACGAAACAGCTGTTCGACGACGGGCTGCGCCAGCAAGGCCGTTTCGATCTCGGCACCGACCCGCTGTTTGCCCAGGCTGCCAGCCGTTACGGCTTCGTCAGCGGCAAGAGCACGCACGCCGACCGCCTGGCGACGATCCAGGACACCTTCGAGCGCTTCGGCGTCATGATCGACACGCACACCGCCGATGGCGTGAAGGTGGCCCGCGAGCGGCGCCAGCCCGGCGAAACCGTCGTGGTCCTGGAGACCGCACTGCCGATCAAGTTTGCCGAAACCATCCGTGAAGCGCTGGGGCGCGACCCCGAACGGCCGGCGAAATTCGAGGGCATCGAGGCGCTGCCCAAGCGGGTGCAGGTCATGCGCGCCGACGTGGCGGCCGTCAAGCGCTACATCGGCGACCACTGCCACGCCTGAGGAGCCTGCGGTGAAGGTTGTCGGGTTGGCCGGTTTCTCCGGTGCGGGCAAGACCACGCTGGCGGAGCAGCTCATTCCGGCTCTGAAGGCGCACGGCTTGCGCGTGTCGGTGGTCAAACACGCGCACCACGCGTTCGACATCGATTACCCGGGCAAGGACACCTGGCGCCATCGCCAGGCCGGGGCCTACGAGGTGGTGGCCGCCTCCGACCGCCGCATGGCGCTGCAGCGCGAGTTCGAGCAACCCACCGACCTGACGGTGCACGATCTGCTGCGTGTGCTGCATCCCGGCGTGGACTGGGTGCTGGTCGAAGGCTACAAGCACAGCAACCTGCTCAAGATCGAGGTCTGGCGTGCTGAAACCGGCCAGCCTGCGCAGTACCCGGACAACCCGTTCATCGCCGTGATCGCCACCGACGACCCGGAAGCCCTGCCAGCGGCCACCTTGCGCCCGGTGCTGGATCTGAACCAGCCCGCCGCGCTTGCCGCCTGGCTGGTGGACAATGGGGATCGCTTCGAATACGTCCCTGAAGCCTACCTCTGAAGAGGAGGCAGGGAGCGATGGGCCGCACCCGGCGACCCATCGCCTGTCGGATCGCCCGGAGACCGATGCCGAACCTATGAACCAGACTGCCCCCGTTGAAAAAGCCCGCCGTCCGCTGATGGCCCTGGACACCGTGCTGGCCGACCTGCTGGCGCGCGTGGTGCCCATCGACACCACCGAAACCCTGGCCACGGTGCAGGCCGACGGCCGTGTGCTGGCCGAAGACCTGGTGTCGGCGCTGCACGTGCCGCCGCAGGACAACTCGGCCATGGACGGCTACGCGGTGCGTGTGGCCGATGTGACCGAAGCCGGGGTGGTGCTGCCCATTTCGCAGCGTGTTGCGGCCGGGCATGCGGCCGTGGTGCTGCAGCCCGGCACCTGTGCCCGCATCTTCACCGGTGCGCCCGTGCCGCCCGGTGCCGACGCCATCGTGATGCAGGAGGACACGCGCGAGGTCGGCGGTGATCTGCACGCGGTGCACATCGATGCCGTGCCGCGGGCCGGCCAGTGGGTTCGCCAGGCTGGCGAGGACGTGACACGGGGTGCCGTGGTGCTGCGGTGCGGCACCCGCCTGGGCGCCACCAGCCTCGGCCTGGCTGCCGGGATCGGGCGCGCGCAACTGCGCGTGTTCGCCCGGCCGCGCGTGGCGCTGTTCTCCACCGGCGATGAACTCGTGATGCCGGGCGACGTGCCGCCCGAGCAGATGAAGCCAGGAACCATCTACAACAGCAACCGCTTTTTCCTGCGCGTGCTGCTGGAGCGCCTGGGCTGCGAAGTCAGCGACCTGGGCATCGTGCCCGACCGGCGCGATCTCACGCTCGCGGCGCTCAAGTCGGCCGCCGATCACCACGACCTGATCCTCACCAGCGGCGGGGTTTCGGTGGGCGAGGAGGATCACATCAAGCCGGCGGTGCAGGCGCTGGGCAGCCTGGACTTGTGGCAGGTCGCCATGAAACCGGGCAAGCCCTTTGCCTACGGCACGGTGCGACGGGATGCCGGCGCCGGGGCAGATGCGGCCAAGCCCTGCCACTTCATGGGGCTGCCTGGCAATCCGGTGTCCAGTTTCGTCACCTTTCTGCTGCTGGTGCGGCCTTTCCTGCTCAAGTTGCAGGGTGCCGAGGCAGCGCTGTGGCAGGCGACGCTGCGGCCCTTGCGGGTGCCGGCGCATTTCGATCTGCCCCGCGCCGACCGCCGCCGCGAATTCCTGCGTGTGCGGCGCAACGCGCAGGGTGGGCTGGAGCTGTTTCCCAACCAGAACTCCGGCGTGCTGACGTCGACCGTCTGGGCCGATGGGCTGGTGGACAACCCGGCCGGTGCCACCATCGCCCACGGTGATCTGGTGGACTATCTGCCCCTGGCGGAGTTGCTGGCATGAAGACGGTCCAGGTGCGCTATTTCGCCGCCATCCGCGAAGCGATCGGCGCCGGCAGCGAAACCGTGCAGACCGGTGCCGCCACGCTGGCCGCATTGCGCGACGAGCTGATCGCGCGGGGCGGTGCGCACGCCGACGTGCTCGCCCGGCACCGCGCGGTGCGCATGGCCCTGAACCAGGCCATGGTCGACGAAACGGCTCCCCTGGGCGAGAACGCCGAAGTGGCGTTCTTTCCGCCCGTGACCGGCGGCTGACGGCGGCTCAGCCGCCGCGTGCCACCGCCAGCCTGGCTGGCAGGTTCAGCGATTGGGCGCGCCAGGCGGCCGACGGCGGCATCATGGGCAGCCGGAGTTCGGCACCGATCTCGCCGCGCTCGGCCAGCCAGGCCTTGACCGGACCGGGGTTCGGCTGTGCGAAGGCCGCTTCCACCAGCGGCAGCAGGGGCTGCCACATCGCCCGTGCAGCGGCCAGCTCGCCGGCCTGCAACAGGGCGATCACCCGGGCGAATGCCGCCGTGGCCAGATGGGCGCTGGCCGCGATGGCGCCGCGGCCGCCCAGGGCCACGGTGCTGAACAACTGGATGTCTTCGCCGGCCAGCACGTCGAGCCGGCCGTCGGCGATGAGCGCCTGGGTCTTGGCCGCGTCGCCGCCGCAGTCCTTGATGGCGCGGATGTTCGGGTGCGCGGCCAGTGTCAGCAGCGTGTCGCGCTCCAGCATGGCTCCGGTGCGGTACGGAATGTCGTAGACGATCAGCGGCGCGGCGGCGGCGTCGGCAATCGTCTGGAACCAGTGCAGGGCGCCGGCCTGGCCCGGCCGGATGTAGTGGGGCGCGGGCACCAGCAGGCCGGCCAGCGGCCGCCGTGCCAGGGTGCGCACCCATTGCAGGGTGTCGGGCAGGTGGTAGCCCGACAGACCCATCACCACCGGCAGGCCGCTCGCGGCCTCGGTCACGGTGCCGAGCAGGGCCAGCTGTTCATCGGCGTCGAGCGCGGCGGCCTCGCCGGTCGAACCACAGACCACGAGGCCGGCGATGCCGTCGGCGCACAGGCGCCGGGTGAGCCGCGCCGCGGCGTCATGGTCGATGTGGCCCTCGTGCAGGGGGGTGACGAGGGGAATCCAGAGACCCTGGAACACAGGGGCGGGAGCAGAGGCAGAAGCAGACACGGGCACATTCCTATCCGTTGGGACCGAGAAGGAACCGTGGACGAAGGAGGTCGGGTGTGCCGGCTGGGGGAGAGGCTCCGTCGCTCATCCGAGCACGGAGCCACAGCTCCGGTCAGATGAGCTGCAGTTTGGGGGCTTTGGCGGCCATGGCCAGACCCGTGCCCCGGGGCGAAACCCGGGAGGCGAAGGGACGGTGATCGGGGCGAGCCATGGCGCGCAGTATAGCGGGCCCTCTGCCACAATCGTTGCCATGTCCGATGCCTCCACGCCCTTGCCGCACCCGACCCGCGTCTCTGTGCAGACGGCCGACTTCAGCCTCGACGACGAGGTGGCGGCGCTGCGTGCGGGCGACCCGGGCGTGGGGGCGGTCTGCGCGTTTGTCGGCACGGTGCGCGACCGCAACGGCGCGACCGGCCTGGCCGGGCAGGCGACCCCATCGGTGTTGTCCCTGGAACTGGAGCACTACCCGGGCATGACCGAAAAGGCCATCGAGGCGATGGCGGCCGAGGCCTTTGCCCGCTTCGACATCCGGGGCGTGCGCGTGATCCACCGCGTCGGCCTGCTGCAGCCGCTCGACCAGATCGTGCTGGTGGCGGTGACCTCGGCGCACCGCGGCGAAAGCTTCCAGGCCTGCGAATTCCTGATGGACTACCTCAAGACCCAGGCGCCTTTCTGGAAGAAGGAGCAGACGCCCGAGGGCGCGCGCTGGGTCGATGCGCGCGTGAGCGACGACGCGGCTCTGGCCCGCTGGGGCATCGAAAGCCGCAATGGCTGAGCCGGCCGGCGCGCCGTCGCTGCCGCCAGGCGACATCGAGGCCATCGAGAGGGCGACGCTGGCCGCCGTGGCGCCCGAGCGCCTGGACAGCCTGCCGTGCTGGTTGCTGCCGCTGGACCCCGGCACCATCGGCCGAGCCCACAGCGCCGTACCGCTGCACCACGGCGCGCACGACCCGGCCCTGATCGGCTTGCTGGCCGATCGTTACCGCGTGGCCGGGCTGGCGCCGGTGTTCCGGCTGCCCGATCTGCCCAGTTTCGAGACCTGGCGCCGCCTGCTGACGGTGGGGGGCTATCACCGCCGGCAGCCCACGTTCACCCAGGTCGGCGCGCTCGACGGCCTGATCGCGCTGGCGCCCGATACCGACGGGGCAAGCCTGTCCACGCGCCCCGACGCGGCCTGGATGGCGATGTATCTGGGCGAAGGGTTGGATCCGGTCGATGGTGCCTGCCGCTCGCGGGCGCTGGCCCGCGCCGATGGCACCCTGTTTGCCAGCCTGCGCGAAGGCGGGCAGATGCTGGCCTGCGGTGCGGCGTGTTATGCCCAGGGTTGGCTGAGCCTGCACGGGTTGCGCACGGCGGCGGGCCAGCGGGGCCGCGGTCTGGCGGGTCGGTTGATCCGCGTGATGGCCGAAGAGGCCCGGCGGCGCGGCATCGAACGGGCATTTCTCCAGGTCGATGCGGGCAACGACGCAGCCCTGGCGCTGTACCGACGCGCCCGCATGGCCACCGCCTGGACCTACGCCTACTGGCGCGCGGCTTGAGAGGCCGAGCGTCAGGCCGCGCTGCGTGCCGATGGGCCGGTGCTTGCGCTGCGTCAAACCCGCTTGACCTCGCGCGAAGCGGGTCTTGAAATGGCGGCCACCAGTGCCACCTAAGCGTCAGTTCAAGCTTTCGGGAGCCACTTTCCATGCGCATCGACAAACTCACCACCAAATTCCAGGAAGCCCTGGGAGAAGCCCAGAGCCTGGCGCTGGGCAAGGACCACGCCTACATCGAACCGGCCCACCTGCTGCTGGCCATGCTGCGCCAGACCGATGGCCCGAAGTCGCTGCTGCAGCGCGCAGGCGTCAACGTGCCTGGCCTGAGCAAGGCGACTGAAGACGCCGTCAGCCGCCTGCCCGAGGTGCAGGGGCAGGATCAGGTGCAGCCCAGCCCGGATCTGGTCAAGCTGCTGCAGGCCACCGAAAAGGAAGCCATCAAGCGCGGGGACGCTTTCATCGCCAGCGAACTGTTCCTGCTCGCCGTGGCCGACCACAAGGGCGAGATCGGCCGCATCGCCAACGAAAACGGTCTGAGCCGCAAGAGCCTGGAAGCTGCCATCGCCGCCGTGCGCGGCGGCCAGACCATGGATTCGCCCGAAGGTGAAAGCCAGCGCGAGGCGCTCAAGAAGTACACGCTGGACCTCACCGAGCGCGCCCGCCAGGGCAAGCTGGACCCGGTGATCGGCCGCGACGACGAGATCCGCCGCGCGATCCAGGTGCTGCAGCGCCGCAGCAAGAACAACCCGGTGCTGATCGGCGAACCCGGCGTCGGCAAGACCGCCATCGTCGAAGGCCTGGCGCAGCGCATCGTCAATGGCGAAGTGCCCGAAACCCTGCGTGAAAAGAAGGTGCTGGTGCTCGACATGGCGGGCCTGCTGGCCGGCGCCAAGTACCGGGGCGAGTTCGAGGAGCGCCTGAAGTCCGTGCTCAAGGAAGTGGCGCAGGACGAGGGCCGCATCATTCTTTTCATCGACGAGATCCACACCATGGTCGGTGCGGGCAAGGCCGAAGGCGCCATCGACGCCGGCAACATGCTCAAGCCGGCGCTCGCGCGCGGCGAGCTGCACTGCATCGGCGCGACCACGCTCGACGAATACCGCAAGTACATCGAGAAGGACGCCGCGCTGGAGCGCCGCTTCCAGAAGGTGCTGGTCGACGAACCCACGGTGGAACAGACCATCGCCATCCTGCGCGGCCTGCAGGAGAAGTACGAGGTGCACCACGGCGTGGACATCACCGACCCGGCCATCGTGGCTGCGGCTGAACTCAGCCACCGCTACATCACCGACCGCTTCTTGCCCGACAAGGCCATCGACCTGATCGACGAGGCGGCGGCCAAGATCAAGATCGAGATCGACTCCAAGCCCGAGGTCATGGACAAGCTCGACCGCCGGCTGATCCAGCTCAAGATCGAGCGCGAGGCCATGAAGAAGGAGACCGACGAGGCCTCGCAGAAGCGCCTGGCGCTGATCGACGAGGAAATCGCCGAGCTGCAGAAGGAAGCGGCCGACCTGGAAGAGATCTGGAAGGCCGAAAAGGCCCAGGCCCAGGGCAGTGCGCAGGTGCGCGAGGCGATCGAAAAGCTCAAGCTGCAGATCGAGGAACTCAAGCGCAAGGGCGACTTCAACAAGGTCGCCGAGCTGCAGTACGGCAAGCTGCCGGAACTGGAAAAGCAGCTCAAGGAGGCGCAGGACAAGGAAGCCGGGCAGGGCGCCAGCGGCAGCGGTCCCAAGCTGCTGCGCACCCAGGTGGGCGCGGAAGAGATCGCCGAGGTGGTGAGCCGCGCGACCGGCATTCCGGTGTCCAAGATGATGCAGGGCGAGCGCGACAAGCTGCTGCAGATGGAAACCAAGTTGCACGAGCGTGTGGTGGGGCAGGACGAGGCGATCAGCGCCGTGGCCAACGCCATCCGCCGCTCGCGCTCGGGCCTGTCCGACCCGAACCGGCCGACCGGCTCCTTCCTGTTCCTGGGCCCCACCGGCGTGGGCAAGACCGAGCTGTGCAAGGCGCTGGCCGGCTTCCTGTTCGACAGCGAAGAGCACTTGGTGCGCATCGACATGAGCGAATTCATGGAGAAGCACTCGGTGGCCCGCCTGATCGGCGCGCCGCCCGGCTACGTGGGCTACGAGGAGGGCGGCTACCTGACGGAAGCCGTGCGCCGCAAGCCCTACAGCGTGCTGCTGCTCGATGAGGTGGAAAAAGCCCACCCGGACGTGTTCAACGTGCTGCTGCAGGTGCTGGACGACGGTCGCCTGACCGATGGCCAAGGCCGCACCGTGGACTTCAAGAACACGGTCATCGTCATGACCAGCAACATCGGCTCGCACCTGATCCAGGCGATGGTGGGCGAGCCGTATGAGGATGTGAAGGATGCGGTCTGGGGCGAGCTGAAACAGCACTTCCGGCCCGAGTTCCTGAACCGCATCGACGAGACGGTGGTGTTCCACGGCCTCGACGCGCAGCACATCGAAGCGATTGCGGGCATCCAGCTCAAGGCGCTGCAGGCCCGTCTGCAGAAGATGGACCTGCGGCTGGACGTGGCGCCGGCGGCCATGGCCGAGCTGGCCAAGGTCGGCTTCGACCCGGTGTTTGGTGCGCGGCCGCTCAAGCGCGCGATCCAGCAGCGCATCGAGAACCCACTCTCGAAGCTGCTGCTGGAGGGCCGGTATCCGCCGAAGTCGGCCATTCCGGTTGGCGTCGATCCGGTGCGCAACCCGGGGGTGTTCGAGTTCGGCGAGCCGATCGTGCTGCCCTGAGCGCAGGCGCCCTCGGGGCGCCTGCGGCTCTCAGCCTGTTTGCTTTGGATTTAAAAGACACAAACGGTTGCAATTAAAGGGCGCGTGGGTGCCTCACGGTGGCCATGCAGGCGGCACTTTGACCGATGGCGGACCGGTGGTGGGGGTATAACGCGAAGGGTTTTCTCCCCGCCGCTGTCCCTCCCGTCTGCCTCTGCCATGCCGGCCGATTCGTCCCTGCTCGAACAATGTTTTGCCTGTGTGGTGCACGAGGCCGGACCCTTGTCCGGGCGTTGCATCGACGTGGCCATTGCCAGCCTCCAGCAGGCCGAGAACCAGGGCCGGGAGGTGGCCGAACGCGAGCGGGTGGCCAACGCCTGGTGGCGCCTGCAACAGCAGCGCGATGCCCTCGTGGCGCAATACCCCGACCGGTTGGCGCAGGCTTTCCGCCAGGGTGATGGCGGGTCTTCGCTGTCGGTGCCAGCGCCGCTGTCGGGGTCGTCCTTTCTGGCCCTCGTGGACGACAACGCGGTGAACGAGTCGCTCGAAGCCGTTCGCCTGCAGCAGGCGCTGATGCCGGTGGTGGAGCAGGCGCTGGCGATGGTGGACGCCCGCATGAGTTCGCTCATCGGGCTGGAGACCGTGCACGTCGAGAAGAACCCCATCCGGCCTTCGGTGTTCGTGCGCACGCTGCGCGACCTGATGTCCGAGCGCGAAAGCGACGCACCCGTGCGCACGCTGTGGCTGCAGCACGTGGCCCCGCCGCTGGCGCGCGAGCTGTGCACGCTGTACGAGCGCGTGGCGCTGATGCTGCAGAACGCCCATGTGCAGGAAGCCGGCTACCGCATCCGGCTGGTGGCCGATGGGGCGCCGTCCAGGCCGTCCCCGCTGGCCCAGGACGGGCCGCCGGAGGACGACGGCGAAACCTCGGCGAGCCGCTGGGGGAGCGTGTCTGCCGCGCCGGCGGGCACGGCGACGCCGCCCGCGGCCGATTTCCGCATGGGGGATCTGGCGCGGGAACAGACGCCGCTGCGGCACGAGGTGATGCGGGCTTTCCTGGCGGGTGAGGGTGAGGCTTTCGATGCCCCGCTCGACAACGGCTACTACGAGCAGGTGCGTCACGAGCTGGCCCGCGTGGACGGTCATGCGGCACGGCCACCGCTGGACGAAGGGGCGATCGAACGCGAGCGCACCCGGTACCGCGACCTGCCGGTGGTCGAGCGCCCGGCACGCCAGGTGCATGGGGCCTCGCCGCTGAGTGCCGAGCGCTGGGGGGTCTACGCGGCACCGCACGAACGCGCGCGGGTGCTGCTGGAGCTCAAGCACCAGGCGGACCAGGTGTCGCAGGCCGTGGGGCTGGACGTGGTGCGCAAGCTGGTCGACCAGGTCTCCCGCGATCCGCTGCTGCTCGCGCCCGTGCGCGAAGCCGTGGTGGCGATGGAGCCGGCGCTGCTGCGCCTGGCGATGACCGAGCCGCGCTACTTCGGGCAGGACGACCACCCGGCGCGCCGGCTGATCGAGAGCGTGGCCCAGCGCAGCTTCCGCTACAACGACGAATTCGCCACCGATTTCGACGCGTTCTTCGAGCCCGTGCGCGCGCAGGTGGTGGCGCTCAATGACGCCGCTTCGCCAGAGCCGGCCCCTTTTGCGCAGGCGCTGTCGTCGTTGCAGGCCCACTGGTCGGCGGCCGATGCCGAGGGCGAAGAGCGCCAGAAACGCCAGCGCGACGCGCTGCAGTTGGCCGAGGCGCGCCAGGAGCTGGCCAACCAGATCGCCTGGGAAATCAGCCACCGCCCCGATCTCTACAACGTGCCGGGCATCGTGCTCGACTTCCTCTACGGGTCGTGGTCGCTCGTCATCGCCGGGGCGCAACTGAGCCACCCCGAAGCGGGCGAAGACCCTTTCGGCTTCCGCAAGGTCATCGGCGACCTGCTCTGGAGCACGCGCCGCGAAGTGACCCTGCGCCAGCCGCGCCAGCTGTTCGACATCGTGCCGAGCATGCTGCAGACACTGCGCCGGGGCCTGGACATGCTGGGCAAGCCCCCCGAAGAGACCCAGACCTTTTTTGATGCGCTGCTCAAGCTGCACGAACCCGCGCTCAAGCTGCGCCGGATTCGTGCCCAGGCCGACCACGCCGGGTCCTCCGGGCGGACGCCGCTCGACATCGGCGAGGGCGACGACAGCACCCTGCACGACACCCTGTTGGCTGCGGCCACGCCCGAACAGCAGAAACCCCAACCCCCTGAACAGCCCTGGATCGGCCAGCGCGAACGGGCCTTCGCCGGCCTCGACCCGATGCCGGTGCCCGGCACGGAAGAGGCCGGGGTCGGAGACCGCAGTCTGGCCGAGGGGGCGGAAACCCCGGCGCCGATGCCGCCCGAAGCCCTGGCCGACCTGCTGTCGGCGCTTCAGGTCGGCGGCTGGGCGGACCTGCATTCGGGGGGGGAATGGCTGCGGGCGCAGCTCGTCTGGGTCGGCACGAACCGCAACCTGTTCCTGTTCACCAGCCGCGGGGGCCGTTCCCACACCATGACGCGCCGCAGCTGCGAAAAGCTGCTGAGCGGGCGCTGGCTGCGGCCGGTGGCCAGCCGGCCGGTGGTGAAGAAAGCCCTGGAAGCCGTGGTCCAGGCCGCGCCGCGCGGCGCTCCGCGGCACGTTGCCGGGGCCCTGGCCGACTGAAGACATTCCCGCGCTCCATGCCGCTTTCCCCCCTTTCCCCACAAGCGCTCTTTGATGCCCAGCACCAGGCCAGCCGGGCACAGATCGACGTGCCGCAGGCGTTGCGACGCGACCGCCTGCAGCGCCTGCAGGCCCTGATTCACCAACACGGCCCGGCCCTGGCCGACGCGGTGCAGGCCGACTTCGGTGCGCGGTCGCACCGCCTGACCGAGGTGGCCGACCTGTTCGTCCTGCGGGCCGAGCTGGTGCACCTGCAGCGCCGCCTGTCGCGCTGGATGGCGCCGCGGCGCGTGCCCACGCCGGCCTATCTGTGGCCTGCCCGGGGGCTGCTGCAGCGCCAGCCGCTCGGCGTGGTGGGCGTCATCGGGCCCTGGAACTACCCCATCCAGTTGACCCTGGGGCCGGCAGCCGCGGCCCTGGCGGCGGGCAACCGCGTGATGATCAAGCCGAGCGAGATCACGCCCCGCACGTCGGCGGTGCTGGCCGAGGCCGTGCAGGCCGGGTTTGCGGCCGATGAAATGGCGGTGGTGCAGGGCGGCGCCGACGTGGCCCGGGCGTTTGCCGCCTTGCCCTTCGACCACCTGTTCTTCACAGGCTCAACCGCCGTCGGGCGCCAGGTGGCGATGGCCGCCGCCGCGAACCTGACACCCACGACGCTGGAGCTGGGCGGCAAATCGCCCTGCATCGTCGACGCATCGGCCGATCTGGCCGATGCGGCCCTGAAGATCGCGCACGGCAAGCTGCTCAACGGCGGGCAGACCTGCATCGCTCCCGATTACGTGCTGCTGCCGCGCGGGCGCGAGGCGGCTTTTGAACAGGCCTTGCGGGCGGCGGTGCAGCGCCTGTTCCCCCGCATCGCCGGCAATGCCGACTATGCGGCCATCGTCACCCCGCGCCATCTTGAGCGTCTGCACGCCCTGGTGGCCGAAGCGCAGGCGGCGGGCGCGCGCGTGGTGCCGCTGGCGGAGGCGCCGCCTGACGGCGGCCCGCGGCAGATGGCGCCGGTGCTGGTGTTCGACCCGCCGGCGGCTGGCCTGCGGCTGATGGACGAAGAGATCTTCGGCCCGGTGCTGCCGGTGCTGCCTTGCGACAGCGCCGACGAAGCCATCGCCTTCATCAACGCGCGGCCACGGCCGCTGGCGCTGTACTGGTTCGGCACCGACACCGCCGCACGCGACCGGGTGCTGGCGCGCACGGTCAGCGGCGGCGTGTCGGTCAACGACACGCTGATGCACATCGTGCACCCGAACCTGCCCTTCGGCGGGGTGGGCGACAGCGGCTGGGGCGCCTACCACGGCGAGACCGGATTCCGGCGTTTCACGCAGGAGAAGCCGGTGCTGATCCAGTCGCACTGGGCGCTGGGGCAGGTGGTCTACCCGCCGTACGGCGAGCGCTTCGACCGCTTCATGAGCGTGCTGCGCCGCCTGTTCTGAACCGCGGCGCGGCCTGCCGAGTGTCAGCCTGTGGCGCCCGTGGGCTCGTCTTCCCCGATGGCGATCTTGTGCAGGAAGCCCTGGCCTTGCAACTCGTGGGCGAGTTCGGTGACGTCGTGGTCGAGCAGGCGCGAGAGTTCGCGCATGCTGCGCCGGCCGTTGGCCATGAGCAGCAGCGCATAGGCCTTGCGGCCGATGACGTGGGGGTGGGACAGGGCCTCCCAGGCTTGGGGTGTTTTGGCGAAGCGTTCAACGGGGGGCATGATGCGGGGCGGATCGGGCTTTCGCCCGGATGACCAGCAAGATATGGGCCTGTTGTGACGCCCGCTTGACGCACCAGGCCTTCGTTTCCATCTGTTACTTTTCTGTCATGACCACGCCGTCCATCACCCTCTTTCACAACCCCGCCTGCAGCACGTCGCGCCAGGTGCTGGCCATGATCCGCGACGCGGGTTTCGAGCCGCAGGTGGTCGAATACCTGAAGACGCCTTACACCCGCGAGCAGCTCAGCAGTCTGCTGCAGGCGATGGGTCTCGGGCCGCGTGCGGTGCTGCGCACCAAGGGCGATCTCGCTGGCGAGCTGGGGCTGGACCGCCCCGGGGTGGACGATGAGACCCTGCTGCAGGCCATGGTGGCGCACCCGGTGCTGGTGGAGCGCCCCATCGTGGTGACCCCGCTGGGCACGCGGCTGTGCCGACCCAAGGAGCGGGTGCTGGAGGTGCTGCCGTCCCGCGCCTGAGGCGGGGCCGTGCGTCTCCGTTCCGCCCGCGTCAGTCGGCCGGGGAACGGGCGCGTGGGCCGAAGTGGGTGGGCGACTGGCCCAGGGCGGTGCGGAACATGGCACTGAACGCGCTGTCGCTGGCATAACCGCAGCGCCGCGCCACTTCGCCCACCGGCAGGCCCCGGGCCAGCAGCGGCAAGGCGTGCGCGAGCACGGCCTGCTGGCGCCATTGTGGGTAGCTGAGCCCGAGCTCGGCCCGGAACAGGCGCGCCAGCGTGCGTTCGCTGGCGCCCACGCTGCCGGCCCATTCGGCCAGCGTGGCGCGGTCGCCGGGCTCGTGGAGCACGGCTTCGCAGAGGGTGCGCAGGCGCTTGTCGCCGGTTTCCGGGTGCGGCATCGGCACCCCCAGGGGCTGGGTATCGGCGCGGGCGATCTCGTCGAGCACCAGCAAGGTCAGGGCCTGCTCGCGCGCGGGCCGGCCGCCGGCCTGGTCGAGCGCGGGAATGAGTTCGCGCAGCAGGTCGCTGACCACGATCATCCGGCAGGTGGACCAGCCCGGCGGGCTGACGTCGGGGTGCAGGTACAGCGTGCGGAAGTCGGCCGCTTCCAGCGCCAGTGCGGCATGGCGCACGCCGGGGGCGATCCACACCGCGCGGGAGGGCGGCACGATGTAGGTGACCTCGTCGCTGGCGTCGAGCCCGCGGGCGGCCACCACCTGGAGCATGCCGCTGGCGCAATAGGCCAGTTGCGCCCACAGGTGGCGGTGCGGCACGAAATGCGTGTCGATGGGCAGATGGCGCGCGCGCACCCGCACCGGTCGGGAGGGGGTGGGTTCAAAGCCGTCGGTATCGCCGACCGGCACCCGGTGCGGCTGGCGGGGCAAGGCCATGAGGTTGTCGGGAATTCGCTAAATATTGTCGTACTGTCGCATACCTGCAATCGCGGCCGATACTACAGTACCGGCCATGAGCACCGCAAGCCTTTCCCCGACCCCGCTCGTGCCCCTGAAGCAGGACGCGGGCGTGATTTCCCTCATCGGCATCGCCCACCTGATCAGCCACTTTTCCCAGTTGCTGCTGGCGCCGCTGTTCCCCTGGCTGAAGGACGCCTTCCAGGTCAGCTACACCCAGCTGGGTTTTCTGATGACGCTGTTCTTCATCGTCTCCTGCGTGGTGCAGACGGCGTCCGGCTTCCTGGTCGACCGGCACGGGCCGCGTCCCATCCTGTTCGCCGGGCTGGGGCTGCTGGCGGTGGCGGCATTCGGCTATGCCCTGAGCACCAGCTACTGGATGCTGGCGGTGTTTGCGATGGTGGCCGGGGTGGGCAACGGGGTCTTCCACCCGGTGGACTACACGCTGATCAACCGCAAGGTCAGCGCCTCCAGACTGGGCCACGCCTACAGCGTGCATGGCATCACCGGCAGCCTGGGCTGGGCGGCGGCACCAGCCCTGGTGGTGCCGCTGACCCTGGCCTTTTCGTGGCGTGTGGCGCTGGCGGCGGCCGGTGTCGTGGCGCTGGTGGTGCTGGTGGTGGTCTGGTGGCGCCGCGACTGGCTGGCGCTGCCGGCCGCCCGTCCGGCACCTGCCACCGGGGCCCAGGGCGCGCAGCCGGCCGACAGCGGGTTTGCCTTCCTGCGCATCCCGGCGGTGTGGATGTGCTTCGGGTTCTTCTTTTTCTACGCCATGGTGATCAGCGTGGTGCAGGCCTTTGCCCCGGAAGCGGCGCGCCACCTGCACGGTGTGCCGCTGGCGCTGGGCGCGGTCTGCCTGACGGCCTACATGGTGTCGGCCGCTGGCGGCATGGTGCTGGGCGGCTTCCTGGCGGCCGATCCTTCGCGCTGCGAACGCATCGTGGGCGTGGCTTTCGGCATCGCCGCGGTGATGGCGCTGACCCTGGCGCTGGCCGATCTGCCGGTGATGGCCGTGCCGGTGCTGTTTGCGCTGATGGGCTTTGCCTCGGGCATCGCCGGGCCGTCGCGCGATCTGCTGGTCAAACGCTCCACGCCCGAAAACGCCACCGGCCGCGTGTACGGGGTGGTCTATTCCGGGCTGGACATCGGCCAGGCGGCGACGCCGCTGATCTTCGGCCGCCTGATGGACCATGGCCAGTACACCGCCGTGCTGCTGGGGCTGGCCGTGGTGCAGGCGGTGCTGATCGCCAGCGCCTTCAATGTGCGCCGGGTGCGGCGCACCGCCGCCGGGCCGGTGTCGGCCGCTGCCTGAAAAAAACGGGCGCCCACTGGCGCCCGCCGTCAGACCACGGTGCGGTGCCGCTCGATGCAGGTGGTCAGCACCTCGTCGCCGTCGCGCTGCCACCAGTCCTGGGTGGAGAAGATCTCCACCTCGGCAAAGCCTTCGTAGCCGGCGGCTTCCACCCACTGGCGCAGCCGCCGCAGCTCGATGACGCCATCGCCCATCATTCCGCGGTCGTTGAGCAGGTCGCGTGTGGGGGTGAGCCAGTCGCAGACGTGGTAGGCCAGCAGGCGCGAGCGCTCCTGGGGCGTGCGGCGTTCGCCCGCGCGGGCGGTCTGGGCCTGCAGCTTCGGGTCCCACCAGCAGTGGTAGGCGTCGAGCGCCACGCCCAGCAGGCCGCTGCGCGCCGGGTCCAGTTCATCGCACAGGTCCAGCGCCTGCTCCAGTGTGTTGACGCAGGCGCGTTCGGCGGCCTGCATGGGGTGCAGGGGCTCAATCGCCAGCGGCAGGTTCACTTCGCGCGCGTAGGCCAGCGTGGCGGCGATGCCGTCGCGCACTTCGTGACGCGCGCGGGCGATGTCCTTGTGCACCGGCCGGCCTTCCAGCGCGCCGGGCAGGGCGCCGACCACCAGCACCAGGCAGGGCGCGCCCAGCGTCAGCGCCTCGTCGATGGCGCGGCGGTTGTCGTCCAGCGCGGCGCGCAGGCCAGCGGTATCGGCGGCCGGGAAGAAGCCGCCGCGGCAGTAGCCCGAGAGGCCGATGTCCAGGGCCTTGAGCTGGCGCGCGGTGTCGGCCAGGCCGGCGGCGGCCACCTGGTCGCGCCAGGGGCTGATCGCGCGCACGCCGTGTGCCGCACACTGGTCGATCAGGCGTGCCAGCGGCACCTCCTGCCCGCGCTGGCGCCGGATGGTCGCGGTGTTGATCGAGAGCCAGCGGTGGTCCGCGGAAAAGTCCCTCATGCCGCGACCCCGTGCACGGCCAGCAACTGGCCCATGCGTTGCACGGCCAGTTCGGGTTGTTCCAGCAGGTGGGCCGCGTCGGCCAGGCGGAACAGCTCGGCCAGGTGCACCAGGCTGCGCGTGCTCTGCTGGCCGCCGACCATGGTGAAGTGGCTCTGGTGGCCGTTGAGCCAGGCCATGAAGACCACGCCGGTCTTGTAAAAGCGCGTGGGCGCCTGGAAGATGTGGCGCGACAGCGGCACCGTGGGGCCCAGGATGGCGTGGAAGCGTTCGGTGTGGCCCTGCGCCAGTTCGCCAAGCGCAGCGCTCGCGGCCGGCGCGATGGCGTCGAAGATGCCCAGCAGCGCGTCGCTTTTTCCGTGCGTGGCTTCGTTGCCCCAGCCGTCACCGGCAATGAGTTCGGCGTAGTTGAAGTCGTCGCCGGTGTACATGCGCACACCGGGCGCCAGGCGCCGGCGCATGGCGATTTCCTTGTCCTTGTCGAGCAGGGAGATCTTGATGCCGTCGACCTTGTCCGCGTGCGCGGCGATGATGCCCAGCGCCGTGTCCATGGCGGCGTCGGTGTCGCGTGTGCCCCAGTAGCCGGCCAGCGCCGGGTCGAACATCTCGCCCAGCCAGTGCAGCACCACCGGCTGGCGCGCCTGGCTCAGCACGCGGTCGTAGACGCGTTCGTAGTCGGCCGGGCCTTTGGCCACACGGGCCAGGGCACGGCTGGCCATCACGATCAGCTTGCCGCCCAGCTTTTCGATGGCGGCCATCTGCTCTTCGTAGGCGCGGATCACGTCGTCCACGCTTTTCGCGTCCTCGGGAGCGAGGTGGTCGGTGCCGCAGCCCGACGCCACCAGCGCGCCGGGCACGTCGCGCGCGGCGTCGAGCGAGCGGCGGATCAGCTCCAGCGAGGTGGGCCAGTCCAGGCCCATGCCGCGTTGCGCGGTGTCCATGGCCTCGGCCACGCCCAGCCCCAGCGACCACAGGCGCTGGCGGTAGGCGATGGTGGCGTCCCAGTCCACCGCGCTCTGCAGCCAGGGGTCGATGGCGGCGCGCGGGTCGGCGACCACATGGGCGGCGGAGTAGGCGATGCGGTTGAAGGCGGGGCGACTGGCGGGCAGTGCGAGCGGAGCGCCCTGGAGCGCGTAGCGGGCCAGCGCGCCGTCGGTCTGGGGCAGGTTGAGCGACAGTGTCATGGCGCGCCTCAGAAATTCAGCGCGGGCACGTCCACCCAGCGGCGCTCTTTCCAGCTTTGCAGCGCGGTTTCCACCAGCTGCACCCCCTTGGCGCCTTCGGGCAGGGTCCACTGGTAGGGCGCGTCTTCCACCACGTGGCGGATGAAGTGTTCCCACTGGATCTTGAAGCCGTTGTCGTAGGCCTGGGTGTCGGGCACGTCCTGCCACTGCTCGGAGAAGTTCATGGTGTTCTTGATGTCCGGGTTCCACACCGGGCGCGGCGTGTTCACGCGGCTTTGCGCCTTGCAGCCGGTGAGCGTGGCGACGGCAGAGCCGTGTGTGCCATCCACATGGAAGGTGACGAGGTCGTCGCGGTTCACGCGGGTGGCCCAGCTCATGTTGAGCTGCGCGACCACCGGCTCGCCGTTGTGGCCGATCAGTTCGGCGGTGGCGTAGGCGGCGTCGTCGGCGGTGCAGGGGTAGGGCTGGCCGGCTTCGTCCCAGCGCTGCGGGATGTGGGTGGTGCCCAGGCAGCTGATGCTCTTGACCTCGCCGAACAGGTTGTCCAGCACATAGCGCCAGTGGCACATCATGTCGAGGATCATGCCGCCGCCGTCTTCGGCGCGGTAGTTCCAGCTCGGGCGCTGGATGGGCTGCAGGTCGCCCTCGAACACCCAGTAGCCGAACTCCAGGCGCAGCGACAGCATGCGACCGAAGAAGCCGGCGCGGCGCAGCATGTCCAGCTTGCGCAGGCCGGGCAGGAACAGCTTGTCCTGCACGGCGCCGTGTTTCAGGCCCGAGGCCTGCGCGGTCCTGGCGATGTCCATCGCCTCGGCCAGCGTGGTGGCGATGGGTTTTTCGCAGTACACGTGTTTGCCGGCGCGCAGCGCCTGGGCCAGCAGGGTGGGGCGCATCTGCGTGGTGCCGGCGTCGAAGAAAACGGTGTCGCTGGGGTTGGCCAGCGCGGCGTCGAGGTTGGTGCCCCAGCGGCCGATGCCGTGGGCCCGGGCCAGCGCTTCGATCTTTTCGGCGTTGCGGCCGATGAGGATCGGGTCGGGCATGACCTTGTCACCGTTGGACAGCGTCACGCCCCCCTGGTTGCGGATGGCGACGATGGAGCGGATCAGGTGCTGGTTCATGCCCATGCGTCCGGTGACGCCGTGCATGATGAGACCGAGATTCTGGGTGGCCATGGTGTGTCCTCCTGGCGGGTTTCAAAGAATGGGGGTGAGGCGGTCCCACAGCGGCGCGGCGCTGCTGCCGAAGCCGGGGGCGTGAAGGTCTTGCAGGGCGATCTGCCCCTGGCGCACGGCCAGGTGCGGGCGCCCGGCGGTGTCGTCGTAGAGGTGCGGGTGGGCGCGGGCGAAGGCGGTGGCTTCTTCCGCGGGCGCGATACCGAAGCCGTCCACGTAGTGGTGGCCGTTGCGTTCGATGTGGGTCACGCCCAGGCTGCTGGCGAGCAGGCAGTCCTGCTGCACCGCCAGGCCGGCCTGGCAGGTGAGGTCTTCGCCCGAGAGCAGCAGGCCGGGTGTGCGCGCGATGCGCGCCGCGCTGTGCAGCGACCGGTAGATGCCCTTGCAGGCCTTGCTGGAAATGCCCCGGTAGCCGAGTGCCAGGCCCCGCTCCAGCGCGTCGTCGCTGTCGTCGGATTCATCGAGGATCACGGGCACCGGTATCTTCAGGGCATGCAGGGGCTGTTCCAGCGCCACCTTGCGCGCCAGTGGCTGCTCCAGCAGCAGGGTGCGTTGCAGCAGGCCTTGCAGGGCGGGCGTGGCCTGCAAAGCCTGCCAGTGCTGGCCGAGGGCATCGGTGTCGGTGAAGGTTTCGTTGCCGTCCAGCGTCACGCGGTAGTCGCCCGCATGGGTGTCGAGCACCGCGGCGATGCGCGCGAGGCGCTCCCGGTCGGGTTCGATCTGGCCTGAGAGCTTGAGCTTGAAGTGGTGCAGGCCGTAGGCCCGGATGGCCGCCTCCAGGGTGGCGGGCAAGCCGTCCTGCGGATCGTGGCCATCGTCGCGGTCTTGCAGGCGGTCGGCCAGGCCCACGGTGTGGCGCAGCGTGACACTGGCGGCTTCCACCAGCGGCAGGCTGGGGCTCCAGGGGTCGCCGAGCAGACCGGCCCGCAAGCCGCGCACCCAGCCCAGGCCGCGCGCCTTGAGCACCGCGTCGGCCACGGCCTTGTCGAGCTGTGCGGGCCCGAATTGCGCCGCCAGCCGGGGCAGGCCCTGCGCCACCGACGTGGCGATCGCGGCGCTGCCCGCCTCCTGGTGGAGCCGGTGGGCACTGGCCATGGGGCCGGCGCCGGTGTAGGCGTCGCGGGCGCTGCGCAGCGACTGGCGCAATTGCTCGAAGTTCTGTTCGTGGGTGAGTTCGGGGTGCTTGTCGAACCACTTGGGCACCATCAGCTCGGCGCTGGCTCCGTCGACGCGGCGGCCCTCGATCTCGACCTGCACGCGCACGAAGGCCTGCGGGCAGCGGGTGACGGTGGCGGCGCCGAAGCGGAACGGCAGGCGCAGGGTGACGGGGCGTTCGTACAGGGCCACCGACAGCAGTTTCAGGGCGACAGCCTTCATGGCGATTCGGCCTCCAGCGCGGCTTGCAGCCCGCTCACATGCCCGGCGCTGAACGCCGCGCAGCCCGGACCATCGGGCACGTAATCAAAGGGTTCCACCGCCATCCAGCCCGCGTAGCCGGTGTCGCGCAGGGTGCGCAGCACCGGCAGCAGTGCGGTGTCGCCCTGGCCAGGGCCGCGCCGGTTGCGGTCGTTGAGCTGCACATGGGCGATGTGGCCGCTGGCCAGGAAGCGCGCGAGCACGGTGTGAAGCGGCTCGGCCTCGGCCTGTGCGGCGGCACTGGTGTCGAGCATGGTGCGCAGCGCGGGGGAGCCGATGCGGTCCACCAGCGCGGCGGCTTCGGCCACGGTGTTGATCACCGGTGTCTCGGCCGGCGACAGCGGTTCCAGGCAATAGGTCACGCCCGCCGCTTCGGCATGGGGTGCCAGCTCGGCCAGTGCATCGGCCAGGCGCGCGGTGGCGTCGCCCACGCTCTGGCCGGGCAGCGGTGAGCGCTGGCGCGGCGATCCGTGCACCAGCACGGGCGCGCCGCAGGCCGCGGCAAAACCGATCAGTTGACGCAGCCAGCGCAGGCTGCGGGTCCGCACGCCGGGGTCGGGGTCGACCAGCGACAGGCCCTCGGGCTTGACCATCAGCCAGTGCAGGCCGGAGACGGCCAGGCCGTGGTCGCGGGCGGTGTCACGCAGCCGCCGGGCAGCGGCTTCGTCCAGCGCGAGCGGATCGTCGGCCAGCGTGAAGGGCGCCAGCTCCAGCCCTTGGTAACCCAGGCTGGCGGCCAGTGCGCACTGGCGTTCGAAGGGCAGGGGGTGCAGCACCTCGTTGCACAGGGCCAGCTTCATGCGGCCCCCTTGCGCCGTCGGTGCAGGCTGTAGAGCTTGAAGCCGATGGTGCCGAAGATCAGGGCCGCGACGGCTCCCGAGATGGGTCGGGTGAAGAAGGGCGAGAGGTCGCCGTCCGACAGAATCAGCGCGCGGCGCAGGTTCTTTTCGAGCAGGTCGCCCAGCACGATGCCCAGCACCAGCGGCGCCATGGGGTAGCCGAAGTGGCGCAGGAAGAAGCCGATCAGGCCGAAGGCCAGCATCACGTAGACGTCGAACAGGCGTCCGGCGATGGCGAAGCTGCCCACCGAGCAGAGCACGAAGATGATCGGCACGATCAGGTGCTGGGGCACGCGCAGCACCTGCACCAGCGCCTTGGTGAGCACCAGGCCGTAGATCAGGATGCCGATGGTGGCGAACAGCATCATGGCCACCACGTCGTACACGAACGAGGGGTTCTCCACCATGATCAGCGGCCCCGGCTTGACGCCGTGGATGATCATCGCGGCCATCAGCACGGCGGCAGGCGCGGAGCCGGGGATGGCCAGGGTCAGCACCGGGATCATGGCGCCGGGCACGCAGGCGTTGTCGCCGGTTTCGGCCGCCATCAGGCCCTCCACCGAACCTTTGCCGAATTGCGCTTTCTCCGGGCTGGCGCGCTTGGCGGCGGCGTAGGACGACCACGCGGCCACGTCTTCGCCCACGCCGGGCACGATGCCCACGCCAGTGCCGATCAGGCCGGAGCGCAGGATGGTGCGCCAGTACCGCGTCACGTCACGCAGCTTGGGGATCACGGTGTCGAAGGCGCTGATCTTCACCGGCGCCTGGCGCTGGCGCATGGCGGTCAGCAGTTCGGCGAAACCGAAGGCCCCCACCAGCGCGGGCACCAGCTGGATACCGCCGGCCAGGTCGCGCACGCCCCAGGCGAAGCGCTCGTAGCCGTACTGCGGCTCCTGGCCGATGGTGGCGATGAACAGCCCGGCGATGCCGGCGATCCAGCCCTTGAGCGGATCGTCGCCGGTCAGGGTGCCGGCAATGATCACGCCAAACAGCGCCAGCCAGAAGAATTCGTAGGCGCCGAACTTCAGGGCCAGCCCGCCCAGCACGGGGGTGAACGCCGCCAGGAAGAACATGCCGATCAGCGTGCCCATGACCGAGCCGGTGGTGGCGATGCCCATGGCGCGGCCGGCCATGCCCTGGCGCGCCAGCTGGTAGCCGTCGAGGCAGGACGCGGCCGAGGCCGGCGTGCCCGGAATGTTCAGCAGGATCGCCGAGCGCGATCCGCCATAGATGGAGCCGACGTAGGTGCAGATCAGGATCAGCAGCGCCTGTTCCGGCGGCAGCTTGAGCGTCAGCGTGGTCACCAGCGCCAGCGACATGGTGGCGGTCAGCCCGGGCAGGGCGCCCATGACCACACCGACCAGCGAGGCCAGCAAGGCCAGGAAGATCGTTTCCGGTGCGCCGAAGCGCAGGATCGATTGGCCGAAAAGAAGCAGTCCGTCGAGCATGGGCAAGCGCAATCAGGGGAGGCGGACAAGGAAGACCTGCTGGAACACCACGGTGACCACGGCAGCGGTGATCACGCCCGCCAGCATCGAAACCGCGATGCGGCGGCGCAGGGGCTGCTCCGCCGGGGCGAACACGGCCACGAAGGCGCCGACGAAGAGCGCGGTGACCAGCCAGAACGGGGCCCGGCCGATCAGCAGCCCGGCGTACAGCAGACAGAGCGCCATGGTGGCGACGATGCGCCGGTTGAACAGCGGTTCGTCCGGCGCGTCGGCGCCGGCTTCGTCGCGCTGGCGTCGCCAGCCGCGCAGCATCAGGCTGATGCCCAGCAACAGCACCACCACGCCGAGCATGCCCGGGACGAAGCCCGGCATGCTGTAGATCACCGCCCCCATGGACTCGAAACGGTCCATGCGCAGCGACTCGCCCAGGATCAGCAGGCCAAAGCCTGCCCACGCCGCCCCGCCCCGGAGGTCGGAGCGGGCGGTTGTTCCGCCCTCGCTCATGGGTGTTCCTGCTGGGATGTCAGGGCTTGGGAATGCCCACGGTGTCGGGCGACACCTTGGCCTTGCCAGCGGCCTGCTGCGTCCAGGCATAGGCCTGGATGGCCGGGAACACGGCCTTTTGCGCTTCGTCGCCCGCCATCGGGGCGAACATGGCGCCGCGCGACTGCGCGTACTTGCGCAGGGCTTCGTTCTTGACCATTTCGGTGGCCCAGATGCGGTCCAGCGTCTGCTTGACCTCGGGCGGCGACGCTTTGGGCACGAAGATGCCGAAGTAGTTGATCGGGTCCTTGAAGCCCGGCACAAACTGCGACAGCGGCGGGATGGTGCCGTAGCCTTCGATCTCGATGGACTTGTCGCCCACCACGGCCAGCGGGCGGATCTTCTTGGCGCGGATCATGTCGGTCTGCTCGGCGGCCAGCTGGGTGGTCACCTGCGTTTCGCCGGAGGCTGCGGCCACCGCGGCGGGGGCGCCACCGTCGTAGGTCACGTGCTTGTAGGTCACGCCCGTGGCGCGGGCGAGCGCCTCGATGGCCGAATGCCCGCTGGAATTCACGCCCGCGGTCGCCACCGAGATGCTGCCCGGGTTGGCCTTCATGGCGGCCAGCAGGTCCGGCATGGTCTTGTAAGGCGTGTCGGCATTGACGCCGACCACGGCAATGTGGGCCACGTTCAGGTACAGGTTCCAGTCGCTGGCCGAGGTGTCCAGCATGCCCAGCACCTTGTAGGTGCCCAGGTCCTTGGCGCCGCCGGCGGTCCAGGTGTAGCCGTCGGCCGGCGCAGCCATGGCGTTCTTGGTGCCCACCGAACCCGACGCGCCCGGCTGGTTCATGATGACGATCTTCTGGCCCAGGTGCTTTTCCAGTTCGGCCGCGGTGACGCGGGTCACCTGGTCGGTGGAGCCGCCCGGAGCCCAGGGCACGATCAGCGTGATCGGGCGGTCGGGCTTCCACTGCGCCATGGCGGCGCCGGCAGCGAGGGAAAGGGCGCCGAGAACCAGCGCACGACGGGCAAGGGGGAACGATGGCATGGGTTGTCTCCTGTTTAATTCACCGCACAGTGAATTGTAGGAAGCGCCCACGGGGTGTCAATTTGTCTGGACCGTCAATCTCTCAGGACATACCCTAGGATCACGTCGCACATGTGCGAGAGGCGCTCGTTGCGCGCCTTGGGGGTCATGAGGTCGCGCCCGAAGATGGCCGAGAGCGTGTGGTTGTTGGACAGGTAGAAGTACGCCAGCCCGGCAATGGACACGTACAGCTGCACCGGATCGATGCCGCCACGAAAGCTGCCGTCCTTGCGGCCGCGTTCGAGAATTTCGCCCAGCATGTCCACCAGGGGCGAGTTCATTTCCCGCACCTCGGCCGACTGGTGCAGATGCCGGGCCCGGTGCAGGTTGGCGCTGTTGAGCAGCGTCAGGAATTCGGGGCATTCGAGGTAGTACTGCCAGGTGAATTCCACCAGCCGCCGCACGGCTTCCGTGGGGCTCAGATCCTGCAGCTTGAGCGCCCGCTCCCGGTCGCGGATGTCCCGGTAGGCCTGCTCCAGAACGGCCTGGAACAGACGCTCCTTGTCGGCGAAGTAGTAGTAGATCAGCCGCTTGTTGAGCCCGGCGCGTTCGGCAATGCGGTCCATGCGCGCGCCACCCAGGCCGTGTTCGGCGAACTCGTCGCGGGCCGCCGCTAATATGGTGCTCTGCGAGCGTTCGGCGTCCCGCTGACGCTCTTCCGTGGCAGGTGCCTGTTCTGTGTGCATGCCGCGATAATTCACTAGTTGGTTAATTAAGTCAAGCCATGCCCCAGATTGCCGGCCACCTGCTCGTCGAATGCCTGATCGCCCAGGGGGTCACCCACGCCTTCGGGGTGCCGGGTGAAAGCTACCTGGCCGTGCTGGACGGTTTCCATGTGCATGAAGATCGCATCCGGTTCGTGACCTGCCGGCAGGAGGGGGGTGCGGCCTTCATGGCCGAAGCCCAGGGCAAACTCACCGGGCGGCCCGGGGTGTGTTTCGTCACGCGTGGGCCGGGGGCGACCAACGCCGCCATCGGCCTGCACACCGCGTTTCAGGATTCGACGCCCCTGGTGCTGTTTGTGGGCGACGTGGCCAGCGACGCGCGCGATCGCGAGGCGTTCCAGGAAGTGGACTTCGCGGCATTCTTTGGCCCCTCGACCAAGGGGCTGGCCAAGCGGGTCGAGCGCATCGACGACCCGCGTCGGTTGCCCGAATACGTGGCGCGTGCCTTTGCCACGGCGATGAACGGGCGGCCCGGCCCGGTGGTGCTGGTGCTGCCCGAGGACATGCTGGCCCAGACCGTGGAGGCGGCGGCGCCGCTGCCGCGGGTCGAGCCGGTACAGGCCTGGAGCGATCCCGGTGGTCTGCGCGAGCTGCGTCGCCTGCTGCTGTCGAGCGAGCGTCCGCTGGTGATCGCTGGTGGCGGTGGCTGGACGCCGCAGAGTGCGGCCGCGTTGCAGCGTTTTGCGGAAAACTGGCAACTGCCGGTGGCCAACGCCTTCCGTTTTCAGGACTGTTTCGACAACCACCATCCGAACTATGCGGGCGACGTCGGGCTGGGCATCAACCCGGCGCTGGCCCGGCGCATCCGCGACAGCGACCTGATCGTGGCCATTGGTCCGCGCCTGGGGGAGGCCACCACCGGCGGCTACGCGCTGATCGAGGCCCCGCAGCCCCGGCAGAAGCTCGTGCACATCCACGCCAGTGCCGAGGAACTCGGGCGGGTGTACCAGCCGGTGTTGGCGATGCAGGCGACGATGAACGCCGCGGCCCGCAGCCTGGAAGTGCTGACGGCGCCGCCGACACTGCCCTGGACGGCCTGGACCAAGGCCTGCCACGCCGACTACCTGGCCAACGTGGATCCGGGCAATGGTGGCATTGAGCTGCCTGGTCCCATCGACATGCCGGCCCTCATCCACACGCTGCAGCGGCACTTGCCGGCCGACGCCGTGGTGAGCAATGGGGCCGGCAACTTCGCCAGCTGGCTGCACCGTTTCTACCGCTACCACGGCCTCGCCAGGGGGCTCAAGACCCAGCTTGCCCCCACCAACGGGGCCATGGGCTACGGGGTGCCGGCCGGTATCGGTGCCGCGATCACCTCCGGCCGGGTGGCGTTCACCATCACGGGCGACGGCGACTTCCTCATGAACGGACAGGAGCTGGCCACGGCCGTGCAGGAAGGCGCGCGCTGCATCGTGCTGCTGCTCAACAACGGCAGCTACGGCACCATCCGCATGCACCAGGAGCGGGCCTATCCCGGCCATGTGAGCGGGTCCGCGCTGGGCAATCCCGATTTCTGTGCGCTGGCGAGGGCTTATGGCTGGGCGGCCGAACGCGTGACCGGGACAGCCGCTTTCGAGCCGGCGCTGCTGCGCGCGCTGGCCGCGCCCACCGGCACCCTGATCGAGGTGCCGCTGGATCTGGAGGTGATCACCACGCGCGGCACGTTGTCGGCGATCCGCCGGGCCAGCCAGGGCGCTGCCTGAGCACCCACCGAAACGCGAACGCCAACCGGGCGGGGGCGACGCCGCAGGCAAAAAGAAAGCCGGCAGATGCCGGCTTTCTTTTTGCCTGGAGGCAGCCGGTCAGATGCCGGGCTGCCGGGCGTCAGCTCACTTGAGGTGTTCGTTGACGAACTTGGTCAGTTCGAACATCGTGGCTTCGGTCTTCTTGAAGATTTCCTTGAGCTTGGCGTCGGCCTTGATGACACGCTTGTTCACCGAGTCCTGCAGCTTGTTCTTCTTGATGTAGTCCCAGACCTTCTTGGTCACTTCGGTGCGGGGCAGCGGAGCGGCACCGACGATGGCGGCCAGCGCAGCGCTGGGGGTCAGGGGCTTGAGGAAGGCGGCGTTGGGGGTGCGCTTTTTGGCAGGAGCGGCCTTCTTTGCCGGAGCGGCAGCCTTCTTGGCGGGCGCAGCGGCCTTCTTCGCCGGGGCGGCAGCCTTCTTGGCGGGCGCAGCGGCCTTCTTCGCCGGAGCGGCAGCCTTCTTGGCGGGCGCAGCGGCCTTCTTCGCCGGAGCAGCGGCCTTCTTGGCCGGGGCGGCTGCCGCCGTCTTGGCGGGAGCTTTCTTTGCAGTTGCCATGTTGGAGTTTCCTTCTAGAAGTGAGTCGGAGACTGGCGGAAAACGCGCTTTCTCACCAGTGCTCCGCATGCTAATGGAGATGCCGGGCCATTCCAAGGTGGAGCGCCTGATTTTTTGCGCGTTTCCCGAGGGTTGGCCCTCTTTTTTGGCCCCGAAAACAACACTTGTCACCACCGCCTGTATCCGGCTGCTGGCGGGCCTTGGCATGATGCGGTTTTCCGCCGCCTGACCAGGCCTTTGTCTCCCCCTTTTTGCCCGCCGATTTCCTCATGAACACGACCCCTGTGATACCCACTTGCGACCTGTGCGATGCGCACAAAAACGACGCCAGCGGCCGCTTTCGCGTGCTGCCTCCGGTGTTCCGCGATTTCGGTGCCGTGCGCCGCTTTGCCGGGCCGGTGGTCACCGTCAAGTGCTTCGAGGACAACACGCCCGTGAAGGCCGCCGTCGAGAGCCCGGGGGAAGGGCGTGTGCTGGTGGTGGACGGTGGCGCTTCGTTGCGGCGCGCGCTGCTCGGCGGCAACCTGGGCGCGGCGGCGGCCCGCAATGGCTGGGCCGGTGTGGTCATCGACGGCTGCGTGCGCGATGTGGCGGAGCTGGCTGTCTGCGAGGTGGGTATCCGGGCGCTGGCCAGCATGCCGTTGCCGACCGAGCGCAAAGCCGAAGGTCTGCGCGATCTGCCCGTTCTGGTGCAGGGCGTCTGGGTCCGGCCTGGTGACTGGCTTTACGCGGACGAAGACGGCATCGTCGTGTCCGACCGCCGTCTGGAAGCCTGAGCCTCGGTGGCCTCAGGCGCTGCCGAGTCCCTTGAAGAGCATGTAGGCCGCCAGCAGGTAGAGCACGCCGGCGAAAGCGCGCTTGAGGGTGCGCACGGGCAGGGCGTGCGCGGCCTTGGCACCCAGGGGGGCCATCAGCACGCTGGCGCTGGCGATCACGGCCAGCGCAGGCAGGGAGATGTAGCCGAGGGAACCGGACGGCAGTCCGCTCATGCCCTGGCCCGACACGGCGTAGCCGATGACGTTGGCCACTGCGATCGGAAAGCCCAGCGCGGCGCTGGTGGCCACGGCGTTGTGGATGGCCACGTTGCACCAGGTCATGTAGGGCACGCTCAGAAAGCCACCGCCCGCACCCACCAGGCCCGAGAGCAGCCCGATGGCGGCGCCGGCGCCGGTCTGCCCGGCGGGGCCGGGCAGGGCCCGCGACGGGCGTGGTTTGCGGTCCACCAGCATCTGTGTGGCCGAGAAGCCGACGAACACCGCGAACAGCAAGGCCAGCGTGCTGCCCTTGAGCACGGCGAACACGCCCAGACTGGCGATGGCGCCACCGATCACGATGCCCGGTGCAAGCTGGCGCACGATGTCCCAGCGCACCGCGCCCTTGCGGTGGTGGGCCCGGACGCTGGAGATCGAGGTGAACATGATGGTGGCCATCGAGGTGGCAATGGCCATCTTGACAGCCAGGTCCGGCGCCACGCCCCGGGCGCCGAGGATGTGGGTGATGAAGGGCACCATCAGCATGCCGCCGCCGATGCCCAGCAGCCCGGCGAGGAAGCCGGCGGCGAGGCCCAGTGCGGCCAGTTCCAGGATCAGCAGGGGGTCGAGCATAGGGCGGCGCACAAAAGACATGCGGCCCAGAGGGCCGCATGAAAAAAGAAGGTGTCTGCAAGTGCCACCGGACCGTCATCCTGAACCGGGGGTTCAGGTGGGCGAGGGCAGCGGGGCTTCGGGTTCATCTGACGCGAGACGCTCGCACCAGCCACGCAATGTACCAAGCCCGGGCTCAAAGAGCATTGGTTCAAGGAAATATAAAGCCCGGCATGCACCGCAGACAACGCCATTGTAGGCCGGTTGCCTGCCTCGCGGCGCTGTCCCGGAGCCACCGCCGGTCCGGGGCGCCGCGAAAGCGCGATCAGAGCAACTGGCCGTCCTGACCCAGGGTGTGGTCGATGCGCCGGGCCAGGTCGTCGAGCCGGGCCAGCGATGCGGTGTCCCACGACTCGGCCGGTGCGGCCGCCGCCATGGCCGGAGGCAGCGGGGTCGGGTGGGCCGTGGCTTCGAGGGCCTGGGTTTCCTTCTGGGCCAGCTCGAAAGCCAGGTTCAGCGAGGCGAGCACGGCGATGCGATCGCGCGCCTTGACCTTGCCGGCGTCGCGGATGCGGCACATCGCGGTGTCGACCCGTTCCACGGCTTCGAGCAGGGCCTGTTCGCCACCGGCGGGGCAGGCCAGCAGGTAGCTCTGGCCCATGATCTGCACCTCGATCTGCTTGGTCGCGGGCTTGTTCATTCGCGTTCCTTGGCGGGGGCCGCATCGGCCGGGTCGAGCGGCAGGCGTTCGAGCAGGGCCTCGATGCGTCCGCGCGCGGCGCTCAGGCGCGAGCGCAGCGAGTCGCGCTCAGCCTGCAGGGTCTGCACCTGTTCGGTCAGCAGCGCGTTGGTGCGCTGCAGTTCTTCATGGCGCAGCAGCAGGCGTTCCACCCGCTCGGCGATCTGGTCAATGGGATTGAGGTCGGCCATGCATGGTTACCACGAGTTGCCGGGACATTGTAGGGTTGTGGCAGGGCGGGGCCAATTACAATGGCGGTGTTGGTGCTCGCGGTGTGGGTCTCACGCCGCAGTTCAACGGGAAGCAGGAGGGAAAGCCCATGCCGGGTGGACCTAACCTGCGCTGCCCCCGCAACGGTAAGCAGACGGGCCTTCGTTTTCAGCGCAGGCCCCGCTTCCATCAACAGCCACTGGACGTCATCGACGTCTGGGAAGGCTTTTGGAGGTTGTTTCTGTCAGCCCGGATACCGGCCAACGAGGTGGTGGTGCGCGCGCATGCGGGCTCCGCCGTATCGCCCATGCGCTGTCGGGGAAGATGGCGAGGGCAGCTTCATCGCCATTCTTTTTCATGTCTACCCACGCTTCCCGTGCACGCTTGGCCGTGCTGCCGCTGGCCTGTGCGGCCGCCTGCGCTTCCTTTGCCTCCCTGGCCCAGACCACGCTGCCCACCGTGGTGGTGTCGGCCACCCGCTCCGAGCAGCCCATCACCGACGTGGTGGCCGATGTGTCCATCGTCGATCGCGACGCCATCGAGCGCAGCGGGGTGAGCTCGGTGGCCGAGGTGCTGGCGCGCGTCCCTGGCGTCACGATCAACCAGAACGGCGGGCCGGCCGCTTCCACGAGCCTGTACCTGCGCGGCGGGGAGACCCGCTTCACGGCGGTGTTCATCGACGGTGTGCGTGTCGACTCCCAGGCCACCGGCGGTGCGAGCTGGAACGCCATCCCGCTGTCCCAGGTCGAGCGCATCGAGGTGCTGCGCGGGCCGGCTGCCGCCGTGTACGGCTCCGACGCGATGGCCGGTGTCGTGCAGATCTTCACGCGCGCCGGCGAGCAAGGCTTTTTCCCGTCGGTGCGGGTGGGTCTGGGCTCGCACGGCACGCGCGAGGCCCAGGTGTCCTTGCGCGGTGGGGAAGGGGCTTTCGACTACGCGCTGGGTCTGGGCACCGAGCGCAGCGACGGCTTCAATGCCCGTCCGCAAGGCAATCCCGACGATGACGGCTACCGCAACGAATCGTTCTCCGGTCGTCTGGGCTGGAAGCTGGCCCCGGGCCAGCGCCTGGAACTGACCTGGCTGGACAACCGCCAGAAGGCGGACTACGACGGCTTCGTGCCCGGGGTGGACGACCAGTCCCGCAGCCATCTGCGGACCCTGGGCCTGAACTGGGACGGCCGCTGGAGCGATGCCTGGCGCACCCGCGTCAGCGTCAGCCGGGGCACCGACCGCTACGAAACCACGCCCTCGCCCTACCTGAGCGAAACCCGCGTCGACACGCTGCTGCTGCGCAACGAGTGGAAAGCCGGGCCCGGCCTGCTGACCCTGGATGTCGAACGCCGCAAGGACAACCTGGAGAACGACAGCACCGTGCCCGCGGTGAGCGACCGCCACCTGGATGGCGTCGCCCTGGGCTACGGCCTGCGTTCCGGCGCCCACACCCTGCAGGTCAACGCACGGCGGGACGATGACAGCGAATTCGGTGCCGAAACCACCGGCTCGCTGGCCTACGGCTATGCGCTGAGCCCGCAATGGCAACTGACGGCATCCACCGGCACGGCCTTCCGCGTGCCGACGCTGTTCCAGCGCTTCAGCCTCTACGGCACGCCGGACCTCAAGGCCGAAACCTCGCGCAGCGCCGAAGCCGGCCTGCGCTGGCAGGACGGCACCCGCCATGCGGGGCTGGTGCTCTACCGCAGCCGGGTCAAGGACCTGATCAACTACGTGGCCGGCCCGGGCAACTGCCTCAACGGCGTGGGCGATTGGGCCGGTTGCTACGGCAACACCGGGCGTGCGCAGTACCACGGCGCTACGCTCAGTGGCGGCTTGCGCGTGGGCATGGTGAACCTGGGGGGCTCGCTCGACCTGATGCGGCCGAAGAACAGCGACACCGGCATGCTGCTGGCGCGCCGCGCCGAAACGCAGGCCACGCTGACCGCCGACACCGTGCTGGCCGGCTGGACCCTGGGCAGCGAACTGCAGCACGTGGGCAAGCGCTACAACGACGCGGCCAACACGCAACTGCTGCCTGCCTACACGCTGCTCAACCTGAGCGCCAGCACCACGATCGCCCGCGACTGGCAACTGCTGGCGCGGGTGAACAACCTGACCGACAAGGCCTACGAGTCGGTGCTGGGCTACGCCACCGCCGGACGCACGTTCTACCTCGGTCTGACCTGGTCGCCGCGCTGAGATGACGCACCCGGCTGCACCGCTGCGTGGTGCCCAGGCCTGCCCGGCGCTGATGGTGGTGGCGCCGGCCTCGGGCCAGGGCAAGACCTCCGTCACCGCGGCCTTGGCGCGCCTGCACACGCGGCAGGGGCGGCGGGTGCGCGTGTTCAAGTGCGGGCCCGACTTTCTGGACCCGCACTGGCACGCGCTGGCCAGCGGCCGGCCGGTGCACAACCTCGACCTGTGGCTCAACGGCGAAGACGATGTGCGCGCCCGCCTGCACGCGGCGGCGGCCGACAGCGACCTGATCCTGATCGAAGGCGTCATGGGCCTGTTCGACGGCGAGCCCAGCGCGGCCGATCTGGCACAGCGTTTCGGCCTGCCCGTGCTCGCCGTCATCGACGCCTCGGGCATGGCGGGCACTTTCGGTGCGCTGGTGCACGGCCTGCGCCACTACCGGGCGGGCCTGCCCTGGGCCGGCGTGCTGGCCAACCGCGTGGCCAGCGAAGGCCATGCCCGCATGCTGTGCCGCTCGGTGCGGGCCGACGACCTGGGCGCCGAACCGGGCGGGCTCGACGCCGGCTGGCTCGGGGCCCTGCCGCGCGATACGGCCTTTGCGCTGCCCGAGCGCCATCTGGGGTTGACCCTGGCGGCCGAATTGCCCGATGCGATGGCGCGCCTGGACGCGCTCGCCGACGCCCTGGCCCGCACCCCGCTGGGCCAGCTGGATGCGGCCGGCTGGCAGCGCTGGGCCGTGCGTTTCGAGGCGCCGGAACCTGCCTCCACGCCCGCCTTGCTGCAAGGCCGCACCGTGGCCGTGGCGCGCGACACCGCCTTCTGCTTCATATACCCCGCCAACCTCGACACCCTGCGCGCGCTTGGTGCCGACGTGGTGTTCTTTTCACCGCTGGCCGACGAGCCGCTGCCGCCGTGCGACGCGCTGTGGCTGCCCGGTGGTTACCCCGAACTGCATGCGGCGGCCCTGGCGTGCGCCGGCACCAGCCGCGCCGGCATCGCCGCGCATGTGGCGGCCGGGCGCCCGGTCTGGGCCGAATGCGGCGGCATGATGCCGCTGTTCGAGGGCCTGACGCTGGCCGGCGGTGAACGCCAACCCATGTGGGGCCTGCTGCCCGGCGAGGTGCGCATGCAGCCCCGGCTGGCGGCGCTCGGCCCGCAGCGCTGGGCCACGCCGCGCGGCGACCTGCGCGGCCACACCTTCCATTACTCGCTCACCGAATCGCCGCTGGCACCGGTGGCGCAGACCGAGGCCGCCAGCGCCTACGGTCGCCCCGAAGCCGTGTACGGCCAGGGGCCGGTGCGGGCGAGCTATTTCCACGCCTGGTTTGCCTCCCACCCGGTGGCCAGCGCGGGCCTGTTCCTGCCGGAGGCCGCATGACCCTGCCCGGACCGCAGCGCATCGTCTGCCTGACCGAAGAGACCACCGAGTGGCTGTACCTGCTGGGGCAGGAGCAGCGCATCGTCGGCATCAGCGGCTACACGGTGCGGCCGCGCCGGGCCCGCGCCGAAAAACCCAAGGTCAGCGCCTTCCTGAACGCCAAGATCGACAAGATCCTCGCGCTGCAACCCGACTGCGTGTTCGGCTTTTCCGACCTGCAGGCCGACATCGCCGCCGCGCTGATCCGCGCCGGCGTGCCGGTGACGGTGTTCAACCAGCGCAGCGTGGAACAGATCTTCGACATGCTATTCCAGGTTGCGGCCATGGTGGGCTGTGCCGATCAGGGCCTGGCGCGCATCGCCGCGATGCGCGAACGGCTGGCCGCGATTCGCGCCGAGGCCGACGCGCTGACGGCCGCCGGCAAGCGGCGCCCGCGCGTGTTTTTTGAAGAATGGGACGAGCCGCACATCAGCGGCATCCGCTGGGTGTCCGAACTGCTGGGCATGGCCGGCGGCGACGACGTGTTCCCCGAACTGGCGGTGCAGCCGCTGGGCAAGGACCGCATCATCGCCGACGGGGCGCAGATCGTGGCGCGCGCGCCCGACATCGTGATCGGCTCGTGGTGCGGAAAGAAGTTCCGGCCCGAAAACGTGGCCGCGCGCCCGGGCTGGGCCGCCGTGCCGGCGGTCCGGGACAGCCAGCTGTTCGAGATCAAGTCGGCCGACATCCTGCAGCCCGGCCCGGCCGCGCTGACCGACGGCGTGGCGCAACTGCACCACATCGTGCAGGCCTGGAGGCTGGCCCATGGCTGAGGGGCCGCACAGCGAGTTCATTCTGGGCGGCCAGCGCAGCGGCAAGTCGCGCCGGGCCGAAATGCGCGCCCGCCAGTGGCTGGATGCCTCGCCCGCCCATGCGGCGGTGCTGATCGCCACCGCGACCGCCTGGGACGACGAGATGCGCGAGCGCATCGCGCGCCACCAGGCAGACCGCGCCGTGCGCGTGCCTGGCCTGCGCACGGTGGAAGAACCCGCCGCGCTGGCCGCCGCCCTGCGCCGCTGCAGCGATGCGCAGACCCTGGTGGTGATCGACTGCCTCACCCTGTGGCTGACGCATCTGCTGATGCCGGCGGACACCGCGGCGGCGCTGTCCGACGCGGCGGTGGCCGCGGCCGGCGACGACCTCTGCCGCGCCATCGCCGAGGTGCCGGGGCCCGTGGTGCTGGTGGGCAACGAGATCGGCCTGGGCGTGATTCCTATGGGCCGCGAGGTGCGGCACTTTGTCGACGCCCTGGGGCGGCTGAACCAGCAGGTGGCGGCCGCGTGCGAAGGCGTCACGCTGATGGCGGCCGGTTTGCCGCTGACCCTGAAAGGAGCCCTGGCATGAGCGCACTCTGGCGACGGTGGTGGCTGGGGGCGCTGTGTGTGGCGCTGCTGGGCGGGATGCCCGGCCTGGCGCTGGCGCAGACCCGGATCACCGACGACCTGGGCGCGACGGTGGTGTTCGACCGCCCGCCGCAGCGCATCGTCAGCCTGCTGCCTTCGCTGGCCGAAATCGTGTGCGAACTGGGCCAGTGCCAGCGCCTGGTGGGGGTGGACCGCTACACCAACTGGCCGGCCAGCGTGCAGGCGCTGCCGCAGGTGGGCGGCGGCCTGGACCCGAACATCGAGCGCGTGGTGGCGCTGCGCCCCGACCTGGTGCTGATGTCCGTCTCGTCCCGCGCGGGCGACCGGCTGCGCGCGCTGGGCCTGAAGGTGGTGGCGCTGGAGCCCAAGACCCATGCCGACGTGCAGCGCGTGATGCTCACCGTCGGCCAGGTGCTGGGCGTGCCCGACGCGCAGAAGATCTGGCGCGCCATCGACGCCGCCGTGATGGCGGCCGCGCAGTCGCTGCCGCCGGCCGCGCGCGGCACGCGGGTGTATTTCGAGGTCAACCCCGGCCCCTATGCCGCGGGCGAGAGCTCGTTCATCGGCGAGACGCTGCAGCGCCTGGGCGCGCGCAACATCGTGCCGGCCGCGCTCGGGCCGTTCCCCAAACTCAATCCCGAATACGTGGTGCGCGCCGATCCGGACCTCATCATGGTCGGCCAGCGCAGCGTCGACGGCCTGTTGCAACGCCCGGGCTGGCAGGCCCTGCGCGCATTGCGCCAGCAGCGGCTGTGCGTGTTCACCGCCGACGAATCCGACACCCTGGTGCGGCCCGGCCCGCGCATGGCCGAAGGCGCGCGCCTGATGGCGCGCTGCCTGGCCGACAAGGCGCCGGCCCGCCCGGGAGCGCGCCCGTGAACGCCCGCCGCGCATCCTGGCTGTTGGGGGCCCTGCTGATGCTCGCGGCCGCTCTGGCGCTGCTGGGCGTGTGCGTGGGCAGCGCGGGTTTTGAAAACCTGGTCGGCCCGCTGCTGGACCCGGTCAGCGACCCGGGTGCCACCGCCATGGCGCAGCAGATCGTGTGGGACATCCGGCTGCCGCGCACGCTGGGCGCGTGGTGCGCCGGCGCGCTGCTGGGCCTGGCCGGTGCGGTCGCGCAGGGGCTGTTCCGCAACCCGCTGGCCGATCCCTTCCTGCTCGGCAGCGCTTCGGGCGCTTCGCTTGGCGTGGCGCTGGCCTTGGCGGCGCTGGGGGGCGGTGCCGGCATGCTCGGCGGCGCCGGCATGATGAACGGGGCCATGGCCATCGGCGTGTTTTCCAGCAGCGCCTGGGTGCGCCTGGGCCTGACCGGTGCCGCCTTCGGTGGTGCCGTGCTGGCGGTGCTGATCACGCTGGCGCTGGCCAGCGGCGTGCAGCACACGCTGCGGCTGCTGCTGGCCGGCGTGGTGGTGGGCGTGGTGCTGGGCGCCATGACGCACCTGGTGCTGCTGTTTTCGCCCGAATCGTTGCAGGCCATGCAGGCCTTCATGCTGGGCTCCACCAGCTTCGTCGGCTGGACCGCCTGCGCGCTGATGGCCGGCGTGTGGGCGCTGTGTGCGCTGGCGGCGGGCTTGCTGGCGCGGGTGCTCGACGGCTTGAGCCTGGGCGACGCCACCGCGCGCAGCCTGGGCTTGCCCATCGGTCCCATGCGTGCCGCGCTGGTGGCGGTGCTGGCGCTGGCCACCGGCACGGCCGTGGCCCAGACCGGCCTGATCGCTTTCGTGGGCCTGGCCGCGCCGCACCTGGTGCGTTCGCTGGTCAAGACCACCAGCGCTTACCTGATGCTGCTGGCCAGCGCCATGGGCGGGGCCTTGCTGATGGCCGCCGACACGCTGGCGCGCTGGCTGATCGCGCCGCAGGAACTGCCGGTGGGCGTGCTCACCGCGGTGCTGGGGGGCGGGTACCTGCTGTGGCTGATGCAGCGCAACACGCGCGTCATGCGGGGGGCTGGTCTGTGACGACCCTGCCGTTCACCACCACCGCGATCGAGGCGCGCGACCTGGAGGCCCGCCTGGGCGGTGCCACGATCCTGCACGGCATTGACCTGTCGCTGCCGCGCGGCCGCTGGACCTGCATCGTCGGCCCCAACGGGGCTGGCAAGTCCACGCTGCTCAAAGTCCTGGCGGGGCTGCTGCCGGCCACGGGCCACGTGGGATTGCTGGGCCGGCCGCTGGCCGACTGGCCACAGCGCCAGCGTGCGCAGCACCTGTCGTGGCTGGGGCAGAGCGAACACGGCGGCGACGACCTCACTGTGTGGGACGTGGCCATGCTTGGCCGCCTGCCGCACCAGCCCTGGCTGAGCGCTCCCGGCGCCGCCGACCGCGCGGCGGTCGAGCGTGCGCTGCGCGCCACCCAGGCCTGGGACTGGCGCGCCCGTTCGCTCGGGCAACTGTCCGGTGGCGAGCGCCAGCGTGTGCTGCTGGCGCGGGCCCTGGCGGTGGAGGCCCAGGTGCTGCTGATGGACGAACCCCTGGCCAACCTGGACCCGCCGCACCAGGCCGACTGGCTGGCGCTGGTGCAGGCCCTGGTGGCCGAAGGCCGGACCGTGGTCAGCGTGCTGCACGAGGTGGGCATGGCCCTGCATGCCGACGACCTGGTGGTGATGGCGCAAGGCCGCATCCGCCACCAGGGGCCCTGCGCCGACCCCGCCACACACCGCGCACTGGAGGCGGTGTTCGACCACCGCATCGCCGTGCACGCCCTGCAGGGCCAGTGGGTGGCGCTGCCCCGGACCGGGGCGCCCGGCTGAAACGTTTTTCAAACCGCGTTGCGCGCAACGCATTTTTTCGAGGAGTGGAGTCATGCACATTGAACCCGGATTGGTCGACGGCACCAAGATCGTCCTGAGCTATGCCACGGCGGCAGCGTCGCTGGGCTATGCGGCCAAGCTGTCGCTGGACCTGGTCCGCAAGGAAGGGGTGGCGGCCCTGCTGCTGCGTTCGCTGTTCACCATCGCGCTGGTGTTCTGCTTCTTCGAGGTGTTGCCGCACCACCCGGTGGGCGTGTCCGAGGTGCACCTGATCCTGGGCACCACGCTGCTGCTGCTGTTCGGTGCCGCACCCGCGGCCATCGGCCTGGCCGGCGGCCTGCTGGTGCAAGGCCTGTTCTTCGCGCCCTTCGACCTGCCGCAGTACGGCATGAACGTCACCACGCTGCTGGTGCCACTGTTCGCCACCGCCGCGCTGGCGCGCCGTGTGATCCCCGCCAACGTGGCCTATGTGGACCTGCGCTACGGCCAGGCCCTCAAGCTGTCGGTGGCCTACCAGGGCGGCATCGTGCTGTGGGTGGGCTTTTGGGCGCTGTACGGCGGCGGTCTGGAAGTGAGCAACCTCGCCAGCATCGGCAGCTTTGGCGTGGCCTACATGAGCGTGGTGCTGGCCGAGCCCCTGATCGACCTGGCCGTGCTGGCCGTGGCCAAGACCCTGCACCGCCTCAAGGGCACGCTGGTGGTCGAGCCGCGCCTGCACAACGCTGCCTGAGGGCCACCGGGCCATGGTCATGGTGAGCAACCGGCGCCACGCGCCGGACGCCGGGAGACGCGGATCGTGAGCGACCGGCCACACACCGCTCAGGTCGCGATCGTCGGTGCGGGCCCCGGCCCGGCCGACCTCATGACCCTGCGTGCGCTGGACCGCCTGCGGCGCGCCGAGGTCGTCGTGCACGACCGCCTGATTTCGTCCGAGATCCTGGCCTGCATTCCGGCGACCGCGCAGCGCGTGTACGTGGGCAAGGCCCTGGGCCACCACAGCGTGCCGCAGGCCGGCATTCATGCGCTGCTGATCGAACACGCGCGGGTAGGGCGCCGGGTGGTGCGGCTCAAGGGTGGCGACCCCTACGTCTTCGGGCGCGGCGGCGAAGAGGTGCAGGCCCTGCTGGCCGCGGGCATCGCCTTCGAGGTGGTGCCCGGGGTCACGGCCGCCAGCGGCTGCGCTGCCGCCGCCGGCATCCCGCTCACCCACCGCGAGCTGTCGGCCAGTTGCGTGTTCCTGCCCGGGCACCTGGCTGACGATGAAGCCACCCACGACTGGCGTGCGCTGGCCCGGCCGGGCCAGACCCGTGTGTTCTACATGGGCATCCAGCGCCTGCCGCACATTGCCGAACGCCTGATCGCACACGGCCTGTCGCCCGACACGCCGGCTGCGATCGTGCGCGACGGCACCCGCCCGACACAGACCGTGCTGGCCTGCCGCCTCAGCCGCCTGGTGGCCCAGGCGCCGGCCTATGGGCCGCAACCCGGCCTGCTGCTCATCGGCGAGACCGTGCAGCTCAGCCCGCATTTCGAGGCCGCCTGAAAGGGCGCATGCGCATGAACCTGCCCGACCCTTCCGCGCTGCGCGGCGAAAACCCGGTGACCGTCAAGGGCTGGTGCCCGGGGGCGGTGCGGCCGATGGTGGCCAGCGATGGCCTGGTGGTCCGGATCCGTCCGCCGGCCGGGCGCCTGAGCCGCGCGCAGGCAAGTGCGGTGGCGGCGCTGGCCGAGCGCTACGCCCACCCCGTGCTGGAGCTGACCAACCGGGCCCACCTGCAACTGCGTGGGGTGGCCCCGGCCCAGCACGCGCCGCTGCTCGACGCCCTGCAGCGCCTCGGCCTGGCCGATGCCGACGCGGCCGGCGAGGCCCGCCGCAACGTGCAGGTGCAACCGCTCTGGACCGATGGCGACATCACCCCCAGCCTGGCCCTGGCGCTGGGCGAGCGCCTGGCCGGTGACGGCGCTCCCGCGCTGCCCGCCAAGTTCGGCTTTGTGGTCGACACCGGGCCGCAGCCCTGCCTGCGCGGGGCCTATGCCGACATCCGGCTGGAACGCCATGGCGCGGGCGTGCTGGTCCACGCGGACGGCGCCGATCACGGTGTCGCCGTGCCGGTGGCGCAAGCGCCCGCCTGCGCGCTGGCGCTGGCGGACTGGTTCCTGGCAGCGGGTGGGGCGCCCACCGGGCGCGGGCGCATGGCCGCCTTGCTGCAGCGCCAGCCACTGCCCGCCGCCTGGCGGCAGACCCCGGTGGCAGCGGCCCCGGCGGCGCCTCCGCATCCCGGGCCCCAGGCCGCCGGGTTCCTGGCCGGGCTGGCCTTCGGGCTCCTGCCCGCACACACCCTGGCGGTGCTGGCCGAACACGGTGCCCTGCGCCTGACGCCGTGGCGTGTGCTGCTGGTGGAGGGCGCCCGGCATCTGCCGGCCCTGCCCGAGCTGGTCTGCACGGCCGACGATGCCCGGCTGCGCGTGGCCGCCTGCACCGGCGCACCCGGTTGCGAACAGGCCGCCGGTCCCACCCGGAGCCTGGCGCGCGAACTGGCGGCGCTGGTGCCGCCCGGGCAACGGCTGCACGTGTCCGGCTGTCCCAAGGGCTGTGCCCACCCGCAACCGGCGGTCACTGTCGTCACCACCCCCGGGGGGCTGGACCTGGTCCGCTGGGGCACGGCCGCCAGCCGGCCTGCGTTCCAGGGGTTGGACCGGCCGACCCTGACCACCCATCTCCACGAATCGTTTGCGCATGCTGCACCGCTATGAACGCGATGGCGACGCCATCTACCGACAGTCCTTCGCCATCATCCGCTCGGAAGCGGATCTCGGCCGCTTTTCCCCGGTGGAGGAACTGGCCGTGGTGCGCATGATCCACGCCGCCGGGCTGGTCGGGCTGGAGCGCCATGTGGCCTTCACGCCGGGCATGGCGGACGCCACGCGTCAGGCCTTGCAGGCGGGCGCGCCGATCCTGTGCGACGCGCGCATGGTCAGCGAAGGCATCACGCGCAAGCGCCTGCCGGCCGGCAATGCGGTCATCTGCACCCTGCAGGACCCGCAGGTGCCCGCGCTGGCAGAGCAAGGACAGACCACCCGCAGCGCAGCGGCGCTGGAACTGTGGCGACCGCACTTGGCCGGGGCGGTGGTCGCGATCGGCAACGCCCCCACGGCGCTGTTCCACCTGCTCAATATGCTGCAGGACCCGGCCTGTCCGCGGCCGGCCGCGATCATCGGCTGCCCGGTGGGCTTTGTCGGCGCCGCCGAGTCCAAAGCCGCGCTGATGGCCTCGGGCGCCGCCCCCGCGCTGGTGGTGCACGGGCGTCTGGGCGGCTCGGCCATCACCGTGGCGGCGATCAACGCGCTGGCCAGCGAGCGGGAGATCTGATGGGCCGCATCGTCTGCACCGGCCTCGGGCCGGGCGATCCCGAACTGATGAGCGTGCGCGCCGACCGCCTGGTGCGCTCGGCCCGGCACGTGGCTTTTTTCCGCAAGAAGGGCCGTCCCGGGCAGGCCCGCAAGATGGTGGACGGGCTGCTCGCGCCCGGCGTCACCGAATACCCGATGGAATACCCGGTCACGACCGAACTGCCGTTCGACAGCCCGGCCTACATCGATTGCCTGGCCCGCTTCTACGACGACTGGGCCACGCGCCTGGCCACGCTGGCCCAGACGCAGGACATCGTCGTGCTGTGCGAGGGCGACCCGTTCTTCTACGGCTCGTTCATGCACCTCTACACCCGCCTGCAGGGTCGCGCGGTGGTGGACGTGGTGCCGGGCATTCCCGGCATGGTGGGTTGCTGGTCGGCCACCGGTCAGCCCATGACCTGGGGCGACGACGTGCTGACCGTGCTCATGGGCACCCTGTCCGAGGACACGCTGGTCGAGCGCATGCAGACGGCGGATGCCATCGCCGTCATGAAGACCGGCCGCAACCTGCCGCGCGTGCGGCGCGCGCTGGCGCGTGCGGGCCGGCTCGACCAGGCCTGGCTGGTGCAGCACGGCACCATGGCGCAGCAGCAGCTGGGGCGCCTGGCCGACACGCCCGACGAGGCTTGCCCGTATTTCGCCATCGTGCTGGTGCACGGCCAGGGGCGGCGCCCGGAGGTGGCCGAATGATGAGCACCCACGCTCCGCCGCTGCGCGGGTCGCTGCCCCCCGAGGGGGCTGATCCGGCTTGGGGCGGCCCGGCGCCGGATCGCATGAGCGGCTGGCTCTGCATCGCCGGCCTGGGGCCCGGCGCCGACGCCCAGATCACGCCGGAAGTGACCCAGGCCCTGGCCGAGGCCACCGACGTGCTGGGCTACATCCCCTACGTGGCGCGCGTGGCGCCCCGCAGCGGCCTGACCCTGCATCCTTCGGACAACCGCGAGGAACTCGAGCGCGCCCGCGCTGCGCTGGCCCTGGCGGCCGAAGGCGGCCGGGTGGTGCTGGTGTCGTCGGGCGACCCTGGCGTGTTCGCCATGGCCGCTGCCGTGTTCGAAGCCATGGAGGGCCGGCCCGACTGGCAGGCGCTGGACGTGCGCGTGCTGCCCGGCATCACCGCCATGCTCGCCGCCGCCGCGCGCGCCGGGGCGCCGCTGGGGCACGACTTCTGCGCCCTGAACCTGAGCGACAACCTCAAACCCTGGTCGCTGATCGAACAGCGCCTGCGCGCCGTGGTGGGGGCCGACATGGCCGTGGCGTTCTACAACCCGCGCTCGGCCAACCGGCCGCACACCTTCGAACAGGTGCTGCAGGTGCTGCGCGAGACCTGCGCGCCCGACCGCCTGCTGCTGTTCGCCCGCGCCGTCAGCACGCCGCAGGAGCGGCTGCTGTGGGTGCCGCTGGGCGCGGCGCAGGCCGACATGGCCGACATGCGCACCGTGGTCATCGTCGGCAGTTCGACCACGCGGCGCGTGGGCCGCTTCGTCTACACGCCGCGCTCGGCGCGGGCCGCATGAACGGGATCGTCACCATGCGTGCAGTCCAGCCACCGCAGCACCTCGGGCACCGAGCCCACCACGGGCCGCGCGGGGATGGGCGGCCGGTCGATCAGGATCACCGGGCAGCCGCGCTGCCGTGCCGCGTCCAGCTTGGCCTGCGCGCCCTGGCCGCCGGCGTTCTTGGCCACCACGTGGGTGATGCCATGCTGCGCCAGCAGCGCCAGGTCGTTGGCCAAAGTGAAGGGGCCCCGGTCGAGCACCACCGCGCCCCGCTCGGGCGGCAATGGCAGGCCCGGATCGACCAGCCGCAGCAGGTACCAGTGCCGGGTGTCGTCGAGAAACGCCTGCACGTGCTGGCGGCCAATGGCCAGGAACACCCGCGCCGGGGTCGCCGGCAGGGCCGCCACGGCGGCGGCCAGGTCGGGCACCTGCTGCCAGCGGTCGCCGGGGTGCGCCTGCCAGGCGGGGCGCTCCAGTGCCAGCAGCGGCAGGCCTTGTTCGGCGCACGCGGCGACCGCGTGCCGGCTCATCTGGGCGGCAAAGGGGTGGGTGGCGTCGACCACGTGGGTGATGGCCTCGCGCTGCAGGTAGTCGCGCAGGCCCGCCACACCGCCGAAGCCGCCCACGCGCGTGGGCAGCGGCTGCGTCAGGGGCGCGTCGGTGCGCCCGGCGTAGGAGAACACGGCATCCACCCCCACGGCGGCCAGTGCCTGGGCCAGCCGGCTGGCCTCGGTGGTGCCGCCCAGCAAGAGGACACGCGGCATGGCTGAAGCTTGGCTGTCGATCATCGGTATCGGGGAAGACGGGCTGGCGGGACTCGGCGATGGTAGCCGCGCCGCGCTGGAGCGCGCCGCGCACGTGTTCGGCGGACCGCGCCACCTTGCCCTGGCCGGGGTGGGCGCGCGGGGCGTTGCCTGGGGCGTGCCTTTTGACATCGCGCCGGTGCTGGCCCTGCGCGGCCAGCCGGTGGCGGTGCTGGCCTCGGGCGACCCGTTCTGGTTCGGTGCGGGCGGCAGCCTGTGCCAGCACCTGCAGCCGGGCGAATGGATCGCGTTCGCCCAGCCGTCCACGTTCTCGCGGGCGGCGGCCAGGCTGGGCTGGCGGCTGGAGCACGTGGCCTGCCTGGGGCTGCATGCCCTGCCGCTGGCGGCCGTGCGGCCCTGGCTGCGGCGGGGCCAGCGCCTGCTGGTGTTGGTGCGCGACGCCGACGCGCTGCGCAGCCTGGTGGCGCTGGTCGGTGCGCAGGGTTATGGCGCGTCCAGCGCCTGGGCGCTGGAACGCCTGGGCGGACCGCAGGAACGGGTGCGCGGCTTCCGCGTGGACAGTCCCGATCTGCCGGGGCTGGACGCGCCGCTGGCGCTGGCGCTGGACCTGCACGACGGCCCGCGCGGCCTGCCGGCCAGCAGCGGCCTGCCGGATGCGCTGTTCGCGCACGACGGGCAGATCACCAAGTCGCCGATGCGGGCGCTGACCCTGCGCGCGCTGGCGCCGCGCCCCGGCGAGCGCCTGTGGGACCTGGGCGCCGGCTCCGGGTCCGTGTCGGTGGAGTGGTGCCTGGCCGGCGGCACGTCGCACGCGGTGGAGCGTTCGCCCGAGCGGGCCGCCAACATCCGCCGCAACGCCGAACAGCTGGGTGTGCCGCACCGCCTGAGCGTGCATGTCGGGCACGCGGCCGACACCCTGGCGGCCTTGCCACCGGCCGATGCGGTGTTTGTCGGCGGCGGTTTCGACCGCCCGCTGTTCGACGCCCTGTGCGCGGTGCGGCGGCCCGGTTGCCGCCTGGTCGTCAACGGCGTGACCCTGGAAACCGAAGCCCTGCTGCTGCAACTGCACGCGCAACACGGCGGCGAGCTGCTGCAGGTGTCGCTGGCGCAGGCGCAGCCGCTGGGCGGCCTGCGCGGCTGGCAACCGGCGCGCCCGGTGGTGCAGTGGAGCGGGGTGCTGTGACCATGCTGATCGCCGGATTCGGTTGGCGCCAGCAGGCCAGCGCGCAGGCGCTGCGGCAGGTGCTGGCCGCCGCCCTGGAAGCGGCCGGGCAGGGCGGGGCGGCGCTGCGCGCGCTGGCCTGCGCGGCCGACAAGCGCGACCACCCGGCCTTGCAGCAACTCGCCCTTGAACTGGCGCTGCCCGTGCGGGCGGTGCCGCTCGACCTCTTGCAATCGCAGGCGGCGCAACCCAGCGACCGCGTGCCCGCGCGCTACGGCGCGCACAGCCTGGCCGAAGCCGCCGCGCTGGCCGCCGCCGGCCCCGGTGCGGTGCTGGCGGCGCGCCGCCACATCAGCGCCGATGGCAGCGCCACCGCCGCCATCGCCCTTGTGCCCACAGAAACCTCGACCCCATGACCGTTCATTTCATCGGCGCCGGACCGGGCGCCCCCGACCTGTTGACCCTGCGCGGCCGCGACCTGATCGCGGCCAGCCCGGTCTGCCTGTACGCCGGCTCGCTGGTGCCCGAAGGCGTGCTGGCCCACTGCCCGCCGGGAGCGCGCATCGTCAACACCGCGCCGCTGTCGCTGGCGCAGATCGTGCAGGAAATCCGCACCGCCCACGAGCAGGGGCAGGACGTGGCGCGCCTGCATTCGGGCGACCTTTCGGTGTGGTCGGCCATGGGCGAGCAGCTGCGGGCGCTGCGCGAAGCCGGCATTCCCTTCACCGTCACGCCCGGCGTGCCGTCGTTTGCCGCCGCTGCCGCCACGCTGGGCTGTGAGCTGACGCTGCCGGGCATGAGCCAGTCGGTGGTGCTGACCCGCACCAGCGGCCGCGCTTCGCCCATGCCCGAGGGCGAGGCGCTGGCAAACTTTGCCCGCACCGGCGCGACGCTGGCGATCCACCTGTCCATCCATGTGCTGCCGCAGGTGGTGCGCGAGCTGGTGCCGCATTGCGGGGCCGACTGCCCGGTGGCCGTGGTCTGGCGCGCCAGCTGGCCCGACGAGCGCGTGGTGCGGGCCAGCCTGTCGACCGTCGAGGCCGCCCTGGGCGAAGGCATCGACCGCACGGCGCTGATCCTGGTCGGGCGCAACCTGGGCGCCGACGACTTCGGCCACAGCCGTCTCTACGCCGCCGACTACGACCGCCGCTACCGCCCGCTGGGGGCGCAACCCCGTTTTCCCGCCGGCACCGAATGAAGATCCACCTGAGCCTGATCGGCATGGGGGCGGGGCACCCCGACCACATCACCCGCCAGGGGGTGGCGGCGCTGCAGCGCGCCCAGCTGGTGCTGGTGCCGCGCAAGGGCGCCGACAAGGCCGACAAGGCCGACCTGGCCGACCTGCGCCTGGCGCTGTGCCGCGAACTGCTGCCCGAGGGCGCGGCGACCATCGCCCCGTTCGACATGCCGGTGCGTGAAGGCGCCGACACCGACTACCTCGGCGCCGTGGACCGCTGGCACGATGCCATCGCCCAGGTCTGGCTCGACACCATCGCTCGCCACCTGCCCGCGGGCGGCGAGGTGGCCTTGCTGGTCTGGGGCGACCCCTCGCTCTACGACAGCACCCTGCGCATCGCCCGGCGTCTGGCGCCGCGTGTGGACCTGACGACCACCGTGGTGCCGGGCATCACCGCGCTGCAGGCCCTGACGGCGGCACACGCCATCCCGCTCAACGACATCAACGCCCCGGTGCTCATCACCACCGGGCGCCAGTTGCGCGAGCGCGGCTGGCCCGACAGTGCCGACACCGTGGCCGTGATGCTGGACGGGCAATGCGCCTTCCAGACCCTGGACCCCGCCGGCCTGCACATCTGGTGGGGCGCCTACCTGGGCCTGCCGCACCAGCTGTGCATCAGCGGCCCGCTGGCCGAAGCCGGCCCCGCCATCCTGCGCGAGCGGGCGCAGGCGCGGGCGCGCCACGGCTGGCTCATGGACACCTACCTGCTCAGGCGAGCACCCGACAAGGAGACCTCTCATGCACATTGAAACACCGCCGACGCAGCGCGATACGCCCAAACCCCAGGGCGAACGCCGCGGCCTGGTCATGGTCCACACCGGCAACGGCAAGGGCAAAAGCACGGCCGCCTTCGGCCTGGCCGCGCGTGCGCACGGCCGCGGCAAGAAGGTCAAGGTCTACCAGTTCATGAAGGTGCCGTCGGCGCGCTTCGGCGAACACCGGCTGTTCGAACAGCTGGGCATCCCCATCGAAGGCCTGGGCGACGGCTTCAGCTGGAAGAGCCGCGACCTCGACCACTCGGCCGAACTGGCGCTGGCCGGCTGGGCCAAAGCCGACGCCACCATCCGCGCGGGCGAACACTTCATGGTCGTGCTCGACGAAATCATGTACCCGCTGCGCTACGGCTGGATCCCGCTCGACGCGGTGCTGACCTGCCTGCGCGAGCGCCCCCCGCAGGTGACGGTGGTGCTGACCGGCCGCAACGCCCCGGCCGAACTGATCACGCTGGCCGACACCGTGACCGAGATGACGCTGGTCAAGCACCACTTTGCCGCCGGGGTTCCGGCGCAGCGTGGCATCGAGGACTGACCACCACCCGGCCCGCAGGCCGCCCCCTCCAACGGAACCCGACACCATGAACCTCCAGAAAATCCCCGCCACCGTCGTCACCGGCTTCCTCGGTGCCGGCAAGACCACCTTGCTGCGCCACCTGCTCACGAACGCCCAGGGCCGGCGCATCGCCGTCATCGTCAACGAGTTCGGCGAACTCGGCATCGACGGCGAGCTGCTGCGCGGGTGTGGCATCGGCTGCGACGAGGACGGTGCAGACAACGGCCAGCTGTTCGAGCTGGCCAATGGCTGCCTGTGCTGCACCGTGCAGGAAGAGTTCGCGCCCGTGATGGAACAGCTGGCCGCGCGGCGCGACCAGATCGACCACCTGGTCATCGAAACCTCGGGCCTGGCACTGCCCAAGCCGCTGGTGCAGGCCTTCCAGTGGCCCAGCCTGCGCACCGCCTTCACGGTGGACGCGGTGGTCACCGTGGTGGACGCCCCGGCCGTGGCCGCCGGCACCTTTGCCGACAACCCGGTGGCGGTGGACGCCCAGCGCCGCGCCGACGACAACCTGGACCACGAGTCGCCGCTGGCCGAGCTGTTCGAAGACCAGTTGGCCACCGCCGACCTGGTGGTGATCCACAAGACCGACGGGCTGGACGCCGCCACGCTGGCGCAGGTGGAAGCCGCCGTGCGCGCCGAAACGCCCGCCGGCGTGAAGCTGGTGCACGCGCAGCAGGGCCGCGTGGACATCGACTTGCTGCTGGGCATGGGCCGGGCGGTGGAGGACGTGATCGATGCGCGCAAGACGCACCACGACGAGGAAGAAGACCACGACCACGACGAATTCGATTCGCTCTCGCTCACGCTGGAAGTGCCCGACCGCCAGCGCCTGATCGACGCGCTGGTGGCGCTGGTGCGCCGCCACGAGATCTACCGCGTCAAGGGCTTCGTGGCGCTGCCCGGCGCGGCCATGCGGCTGGTGGTGCAGGGCGTGGGCCAGCGCTTCGACAGCCAGTTCGACCGCCCCTGGCGCGCCGGCGAGGCACGCGCCAGCCGCCTGGTCTTCATCGGCGACCACCTCGACCGCGACCAACTGCTGCGCGAGCTGCAGGCCGACCTGAACCCCGCCGGCGCGGCGGCCTGATCGCGAAAGGCGCCCCCGCATGCACCTGCTGTCCACCCGGCCGGGCGGCCACGTCGACGACGGCGGCCAGGGCGTGGTGCGCGTGGCGCAGACGCCCGGCGACATCGTCGTGCTCAGCGCCGCCGACACCACGCTGTCGCTGCTGGCCGACGCGGTCGATGCGCTGCCGGCGGATTTCCCCTCGGTGCGGCTGGCCAACCTGATGTGGCTGCGCCAGCCGGCCTCGATGGACCTCTACGCCGACGACGTGCTGCGCCACGCGCGGGTGGTGGTGATCGACCACCTGGGCGCACCGGCCGACTGGGCCTACGTGGTCGAACAGGCGGTGTCGCTGGCGGCGCGCCACGGCCAGTGGCTGGCGCTGTTTTCGGGCGACCAGGAGGAAGACCCGCAACTGCTGATGCGCAGCACGGCCACCGCCGCCGACGCGCGCTGGCTCTGGCGCTGCCTGCGCGAAGGCGGGCGCGACAACGCGCGCGCCTTCTTTGACCTGATCGCCCACCGCGTCTGGGGCCGGGGGCCGATGCCGGAGCCGCCGCAGCCCATGCCCGCCGTGTGGGCGCATGCGCCGCAGCCGCCGCTGGCCTGGCGGGCGCCGGCGCCGGTCGCACTGCTGCTGTTCTACCGGGCGCACGCGCAGTCGGGCAACACCGCGGTGTTCGACGCCCTGATGGTGGCGCTGCACGAACGCGGCCTGAACCCGCTGGCGCTGGCGGTCGACTCGCTCAAGGCCCCCGCCACCCTGGCCACCGTGCAGGCTCTGGCGCAGGCGCGTGGGGTCGACGTGGTGCTCAACGCCACCAGCTTCGCTGTCGGCGCCATCGACGGCGATGAGGCGGCACCGGTGGCCCTGGCCGGCGACGCGCCGGTGCTCCAGCTCATCACCGCCGGCGGCCTGCGCGAGCAGTGGGCCGCCGACCCGCACGGCCTGACGCCGCGCGACCTGGCCATGCAGGTGGTGCTGCCCGAGGTGGACGGCCGCATCGGCACCCGGGCCATCAGCTTCAAGGGTCTGGCCTGGCGCTGCGAGCGCGCGCAGGCCGACGTGGTGCGCTACCAGGCCGAGCCCGAACGCATCGCCTTCGTGGCCGAACTGGCGCGCCGCTGGTGCACGCTGCGCCAGCGCCCGCCGGCCGAACAGCGCCTGGCCCTGGTGCTGGCCAACTACCCCAACGACGACGCCCGGCTGGCCAACGGCGTGGGGCTGGACACCCCGGCCTCCACCGTGGCCATCCTGCAGGCCCTGCAGGCGCAGGGCTATCGCACCGGTGCGCTGCCGGCGCACGGCGACGCGCTGATGGCCCAACTGGTGGCCGGCGTCACCAACGACCTCGACGCCAACGACCACCGGCCTGTGGGCCAGAGCCTGGCCCTGAACGATTACCTGGCCGACTTTGCCGCGCTGGCGCCCGAGCGCCAGGCCGAAGTCAACGCCCTCTGGGGCCCGCCCGAGGCCGACCCCCTGCTGCGCAGCGGCCGCTTCATGGTGCCCGGCCTGCGCCTGGGCCACGTGTTCATCGGCATCCAGCCGGCGCGCGGGCGCGACCTGGATCTGGTCGCCAGCTACCACGACGCCGACCTGGTACCGCCGCACAACTACCTGGCCTTCTATTTCTGGCTGCGCCGCGCCTGGGCGGTGGACGCCGTGGTGCACGTGGGCAAACACGGCAACCTCGAATGGCTGCCGGGCAAGAGCGTGGCGCTGGGCGCCGACTGCTGGCCCGACGCCATCCTCGGGCCGCTGCCGCACCTGTACCCCTTCATCGTCAACGACCCCGGCGAAGGCAGCCAGGCCAAGCGCCGCACCCAGGCCGTGATCATCGACCACCTGATGCCGCCGCTCACGCGGGCCGAAACCTACGGCCCGCTGCAGGTGCTGGAGCGGCAGATGGACGAGTACTACGAAGCCCTGTCGCTGGACCCGCGCCGCGCCACCCGCCTGCGCGGCGACATCCTCGACCAGGTGCTGCGCCACGGCCTGCATACCGACCTGGGCTTCGCCGCACCGGCCGACGAGCCGGACCGCCAGCGCCTGCTGGAGCGGCTGGACGCCTACCTGTGCGAGATCAAGGAATCGCAGATCCGCGACGGTCTGCACATCCTCGGCCGCTCGCCGCAAGGTCGGCAGCGCACCGACACCCTGGTGGCGCTGGCGCGTTTTCCGCGCGGCAGCGGGGCCGGGCAGGCCAGCCTGCTGCAGGCGCTGGCGGCCGACCTGGGGCTGGACGGTTTCGACCCGCTGGACCCGGACTGGAACCGGCCCTGGACCGGCCCGCGCCCGCCCGAGCTGGCGGCCCTGGGCGATGAGGCCTGGCGCCATGCGGGGCACACCCGCGACCGGCTGGAACGCCTGGCCAACCGCTGGGTGAGCGGGGACGATGGCGCCGCCGCGCCCGACCCGGCCCGCTGGCCGCGCAGCGGCGCGGTGCTGGCGGCGCTGCGCGAGACGCTGGCGCCGCGCCTGGACGCCTGCGGCCCGCAGGAAATGGCGCAACTGCTGCGCGGCCTGCAAGGCCGCTTTGTGCCACCGGGCCCCAGCGGCGCGCCCTCGCGCGGCCGCCCCGACGTGCTGCCCACGGGCCGCAACTTCTACGCCGTCGACACCCGCGCCGTGCCCACGCCCACCGCCTACGCCATGGGCGCGCTGGCGGCCGACCGGGTGATTCAGCGCCACCTGCAGGACCACGGCGCCTTTCCGGCGTCGGTCGGCCTGTCGGTCTGGGGCACCAGCACCATGCGCAGCGGCGGCGAAGACATCGCCCAGGCGCTGGCCCTGCTCGGTGTGCGCCCCCGGTGGGCGCCCGGCAGCCACCGCGTGGTCGACATCGAGGTGCTGCCCATGGCCATCGCCAACCGGCCGCGGGTCGACGTGACGCTGCGCATCTCGGGCTTTTTCCGCGATGCCTTCCCGAACGTCATCGACCTGTTCGACACGGCGGTGCGCGCGGTGGCGGCGATCAGCGCCGACGACGAACCCGACGACGTGAACCCGGTGCGCGCGCGAGTGCAGCGCGAAGCGGCCGAGGCGCGCGCGCGGGGCCTGGACGAAGCCGCCGCCCGGCGCCAGGCCACCTGGCGCGTGTTCGGCCCGCGCCCCGGCGGTTACGGCACCGGCCTGCAGGAACTGATCGACAGCGGCCGCTGGCAGGGGGGCGACGACATCGCCCAGGCCTACCTGCGGGCCGGCGCCTTTGCCTACGGCCAGGGCGCGCACGGCGCCGCCGCACGCGAGAGTTTCGAGCGCCGGCTGGCCGGGCTCGACGCGGTGCTGCACAACCAGGACAACCGCGAACACGACATCCTCGACTCCGACGACTACTACCAGTTCCAGGGCGGCATGGCGGCGGCGGTGGAACACCTGGGCGGCGCGCCGGTCGCGCTCTACCACGGTGACTTCAGCACGCCCGGCGTGCCACGCATCCGCAGTCTGGGTGAAGAACTGGCGCGCGTGGTGCGCGCCCGCGTGGTCAACCCCAAATGGATCGCAGGCGTGCAGCGCCACGGCTACAAGGGCGCGTTCGAGATGGCCGCCACGGTGGACTACCTGTTCGCCTTCGACGCCACCACCGGCCTCATCGGCGACCACCAGTACGCGCTGGTGGCCGACACCTATCTGCACGACCCCGACAACCGTGCCTTTCTGGAGCGGCACAACCCGCAGGCGCTGCGCCGCATCGGCGAGCGCCTGCTCGATGCCATGCAGCGCGGCCTGTGGCAGGCGCCCGGCGAGCACCGCGAACGCATCGAAGACCACCTGCTGGCCCTGGAACACCGCCTGGAAAACCCGGGCGAAGGACCCTCGACATGACCCCCATTTCCGCCACCGTTTCCGCCCCCGTTCCCGAACTGCATCCCGCCAGCGACGCGGTCTTTCCCTTCGCCGCGCTCATCGGCCAGGGGGCGCTGCAGCAGGCGCTGCTGCTGGCCGCGGTGGACCCCGGCATCGGCGGCGTGCTCATCAGCGGCCCGCGCGGCACGGCCAAATCCACCGCCGCCCGTGCCCTGGCCGCGCTGCTGCCTGGTGCGCCTTTCGTGAGCCTGCCGCTGGCCGCCAGCGTGGAGCAGGTGGTGGGCACGCTCAGCCTCGAAGACGCGCTGCGCGACGGCCAGGTGCGCCTGGCTCCCGGCCTGCTGGCCCGCGCGCACGGCGGTGTGCTGTACGTGGACGAAGTGAACCTGCTGCCCGACGCGCTGGTGGACGCGCTGCTCGACGCCGCGGCCAGCGGCGTCAACACCGTGGAGCGCGACGGCATCTCGCGCCAGCACGCGGCGCGCTTCGTGCTGGTGGGCACCATGAACCCGGAAGAGGGCGAGGTGCGGCCCCAGTTGCTCGACCGCTTCGGCCTGGCCGTGACGCTGGAGAACCCGGCCGACCACGGCCTGCGCCAGGCCATCGTGCGCGCCAGGCTGGCTTTCGACGCCGACCCGCAGGCGGTGCTGGCGCAGCACGCGGCAGCGCAGGCGGCGCTGGTGGCCCGGGTGGCCGCCGCGCGCGCCGCGCTGCCCGCGCTGGCCTGGTCCGATGCGGTGATCGCCCACGCCACCGCGCTGGCGCTGGACGCGGCCAGCGACGGCCTGCGCGGCGATCTGGTGCTGCTCAAGGCGGCGCGGGCGCAGGCCGCGCTCGACGGGCGCGCTGGGGTCACCGAAGCCGACGTCGACGCCATCGCGGAACTGGCGCTGGCGCACCGGCGCCAGGCACCGGCCGACCGGGCGGTCCCGCCCGGTGCCGCGCCGCACCGCGCACCGCCGCCGGCCCAGCGTCCGGCACCTTCTGCTTCGCCGGTGGGTGCGCCGCCGTCCGCGACCGACCGGGACGATGCCGCTGCGGGCGCGCCGGACGGCGACTGGGGCGCGTTGCCGGCCCTGCCGGTGGGCATGGCGCCGGTCCGTCCGGTGGGAGGGCTGGGCGCAAAAAAAGCCTGAGCCACCCCGTGGGCCGGGCGCCGCTGGTGCCCGGCCCACGGCGGTGGCCCAGCCCAAACCCCTGGCCGGCGCCACGCCTGGCGATCCCCGAACGGGCGGCCACGGCGGTGGCTGCCGGTGCGCGCATCCACTGGCCGCGCACCCTGCTCAGCAAGGGCCCGGAGCGGTTGCGGCGCGAACACCTGGCGCGGGTGCCGCAGGGCGCCGACGCCGCGGCCCTGCACCTGATCGCGCTGGACCATTCCGGCTCCATGCGCCACGGCGGCCGCCTGGCCGCTGCCAAGGCCTACGCCGCGCGCCTGGTGCACGAAGCCACCCGCGCCGGCGCGCAGGTGGCCCTGCTGCTGCTGGGCGGGCAGGGCGTGCAATGGCTGCAGGGGGCGGCGCCCGCGCGCCGCGCGGCCATCGCGCCGCTGAGCCGGGTGGGCGGCGGCGGCGGCACACCGCTGGCCGAAGGCCTGCTCGAGGCGCAGCGCTCTCTGCACGCCCACCGGCGCCGCCACGGCGGGGCAAGACACACGCTCTGGCTGCTGACCGATGGCCGCAGCCTGGAACAGCCCGAACGCCCGGCCGCCGCCGACCGCGTGGTGATCGTCGACTTCGACGACCGCACGCGCCCGCTGGGGCGCTGCCGCGTCTGGGCCCAACACTGGGGGGCCGAGCTGCGCCAGCCGCCAACGCCCTGATTCCGCCACACCCTGGCCTCCGACCATGACCGAACTCATCATCTGCACCACCTGCCGCCCCGGCGGCAATACCCGCGAACAGCGCGCGGCCGGCGACATCCTGTTCGAAGCCGTGCAGGCCGCGCAGGCCCTGGGCGACCGGCCCGACTGGGCCGCCGTGCGCGTGCGCGGCCAAGCCTGCACGGCCGGCTGCTCGCGCGCCTGCACCGTGGCCTTTCAGGCCCCGGGCAAACACAGTTACCAGTTCGGTGATCTGTCCGCCACCGCCGACGCGGCCCGGGCGCTGCTCGACTGCGCGGTGCTGCATGATCGGTCCCCCGACGGCACGCTGGCGCGCGATGCCCGTCCCGCCTTGCTGCGCAGCGGCATCCTGTGCCGCCTGCCGCCCACCTTGCCCGTTGCCGGAGAAAATCCATGATCCCCACCGCCGCACAACCCGTCACCCTGCACCGTCCCGTCCGGCCTGCGCCAGCCCCGGTCGAGCGCTGGTCCGTGGCCGATGTGCAGGCCCTGCTGGACCTGCCCCTGCCCGAGCTGATGCACCGCGCCCAGACCGTGCACCGCGAGCACCACGACCCGACCCACATGGAACTGGCCACGCTGCTGTCGATCAAGACCGGCGGCTGCCCGGAAGACTGCGGCTACTGCCCGCAGTCGGTGCACCACGAAACCGGTGTGGCGGCCGGCAAGATGATGACCGCCGAGGATGTGCGCGAAGCCGTGCTGGGCGCCAAGGCGGCCGGCGCCTCGCGCTTCTGCATGGGCGCGGCCTGGCGCGCGCCCAACGACCGCGATCTGGAGAAGGTCGAAGAACTGGTGCGCGTGGTCAAGGACGAAGGCCTGGAAGCCTGTTGCACCCTGGGCATGCTCACCGGCGACCAGGCGCAGCGCCTGAAGGACGCCGGGCTCGACTACTACAACCACAACCTCGACACCGCGCCCGAGCTGTACGGCGACATCATTTCCACGCGCGACTACCAGGACCGGCTGAACACCCTGGGCCACGTGCGCGAGGCGGGCATCCACGTCTGCAGCGGCGGCATCGTCGGCATGGGTGAATCGCGCGCCGGGCGCGCCGGCCTGATCGCGCAACTGGCCAACCTCGACCCGTACCCCGAATCGGTGCCGATCAACCACCTGGTCAAGGTGCCCGGCACGCCGCTGGCTGATCAGCCCGACCTCGACCCGCTGGAATTCGTGCGCACCGTCGCCGTGGCCCGCATCACCATGCCCCGTGCCAAGGTGCGCCTGTCGGCCGGGCGCCGGCAGATGGCCGAAGCCACCCAGGCCCTGTGCTTTCTGGCCGGGGCCAATTCCATCTTCTATGGCGACAAGCTGCTCGTCACCGGCAACGCCGACGTGGAGGCGGACCAGCACCTGCTGGCGCGCATGGGCATGCACACCACCCGCGCACATGCTTGAGATGCCCCTCTGCGCCGCGGCGGATCTTCCCCCCAGGGGGACCCCACCTGTGGCCCGGCGGAGCCGGCTCCACGGGGGGGGCTGGATGGCGCGTCTGCCCGGCGGGGACGTTGCGTGATGCCGTTCATGGGCCTTTTCCCTGACGCTGCCGTGCTGGCCGGCGCGGTGCTGGTGGCGCTGGTGCTGGACCTGGTGTTCGGTGAACCGCCCGCGCGCCTGCACCCGGTGGTGGCCATGGGCCGCTACCTGGGGGCGGTCGGGCGGCGGATCTCGCGCGCGGCCGGCGCGGTGCCGCGCCCGGGGGCCGAGTTCTGGGGCGGGGCGCTGGGCTGGTGCCTGGGCGCCGCCCTGGTGGTGGCCGTGGCGGCGGCGCTGTCGGCGGCGCTGCAGCGCCTGCACCCGCTGGCCCAGGCCGTGCTGCTGGGTGGCCTGCTCAAACCCTTGCTGTCCTGGCGCATGCTGCGCGACGAGGTGCGGGCGGTCGAAGCCGCGCTGGCCGAGTCGCTGGATGCCGGCCGGCGGCGCGTGGGCTGGCTGGTGAGCCGCGACGTCAGCGCCCTGAGCCCGTCGCAGGTGCGCGAGGCCGCGGTGTCCACGCTGGCCGAAAACCTCAACGACTCGGTGGTGGCGCCGCTGTTCTGGTTCGCCGTGGCCGGGCTGCCCGGCGCCGCGCTGTACCGACTGGCCAATACCGCCGACGCCATGTGGGGCTACCGGGGCGAACGCGGCGGCCGTGACTGGACCTGGGCCGGCCGCTGGGCAGCGCGCGCCGACGACGTGCTGTCGTGGCTGCCCGCGCGGCTCACCGCGCTGATGATCGCGCTGCCTTCGGCATGGCGAGGCTGGTCGGGCGTGGTGGCCAACGCCGGCCGCACGCCGTCGCCCAACGGTGGCTGGCCCATGGGCGCGCTGGCGGTGGACCTGGGCATCCGGCTCGGCAAGTCCGGTGTGTACGAACTCAATGCCGCGGGCCGGTCGCCCCAAGCCGCCGACACGGTGCGCGCGCTGCGGCGCTGCGGGCAGGTGGTGGCGTTGCTGGCGGGGCTGGCGGCGGCCGGGCTGCTGCTCGCCGTGCTGGGGAGCGTGCGATGACGGCCCGTGTTCACGGCGGGGCCGATGCTCAGGGCGCCGTGCGCTGGGACTTTTCCAGCAACGCCAACGCCTGCGGCCCGTGCCCCTTGGCGTTGCAGGCGGTGCAGGGTGCCGACGCCGCGTTTTACCCCGACCCGGCCTACACGCGCGTGCGCGCCGCGCTGGCCGGCCTGCACGCGGTGGACCCGGCGCGCGTGCTGCTGGCGGCCAGCGCGAGCGAAGCCATCCAGCGGCTCACGGCCTGGCGCTGGCGCGCGGGCGACCGGCATGTCTGGACCCCGCCGCACGCCTACGGCGACTACCTGCAGGCCGCCACGGCCTGGGGGCTGGGGCGGGTGGAAGTGCCCGCGCAGGCCTGCCTGGCCTGGTTGTGCGACCCCGGCAGCCCGCTGGGGCAGGGCGAAGCGCCCGAGGCTCTGCGCGCGGTGCTGGCCGGGCGGCCACGCACCGTCGTGCTCGACCGGGCCTACGCGCCCCTGCGGCTGCGGGGCGAGAGTGCTCTGAGCGCCGCGCAGCTCGACCGCGTCTGGCAACTCTGGTCGCCCAACAAGGCGCTCGGCCTGACGGGCGTGCGCGCGGCCTATGCCATCGCGCCGCTGGGTGCGCAGGCCGACGTCGCCGCGCTCGACGCACTGGCCGCGTCCTGGCCCATCGGGGCCCATGGCGAGGCCATGCTGTGGGCGTGGGCGCAGCCTGCGGTGCAGGCCTGGGTGGCCCGCAGCCGCGACACGCTGGCCACCTGGGCGCAGGCCCTGCGCGACACGCTGGCCCGCCACGGCTGGACCCTCGCGCCCAGCGACACCGCCTACGGTTGCGCCTGCCCCCCGCAGGCGCTGAACGCGGTGGCCCTGCGTGCGCAAGGCATCAAACTGCGCGACGCCACCTCGTTTGGCCTGCCGGGCTGGTGGCGGCTGAGCGCGCAGCGCCCCGAAGCCCTGGCGGCGCTGGACGCGGCCTTGAACGACCTCAAACTGGAGACATCGCCATGACCGCAGTTTGCGTGATGGTGCTCGGCACCACGAGCGGCGCCGGCAAGAGCTGGCTGACGACGGCGCTGTGCCGGCACTATGCCCGCCAGGGGTTGAAGGTGGCGCCGTTCAAGGCCCAGAACATGAGCAACAACGCCCGGGTGGTGGCTGGCAGACCGAACGAAGAGGATGCTGCGGAGGGCGACGGATTCGGCGCCGGGCCGCCCCAAGCCGAATCAGCCCCCTCGGGGGGCAGCGACCCGCGTCAGCGGCGGAGCGTGGGGGCCGAAATTGGTTCTGCGCAGTACTTCCAGGCCTTGGCCGCCCAAGCCGAGCCCGAGGTCCGCATGAACCCGCTGCTGCTCAAACCCGAGGCCGACACGCGCAGCCAGGTGGTGCTGATGGGCGAGGTCCACCACGAACTCAGCGCCATGCCCTGGCGCGGGCGCAGCGAAAAGGTCTGGCCGCACATCGTAGCGGCGCTGGACGCGCTGCGCGCCGACAACGACGTGGTGGTGATCGAAGGCGCGGGCTCGCCGGCCGAAATCAACCTGCACGCCAGCGACATCGTGAACATGCGCGTGGCGCGCCATGCGCAGGCGCGCTGCCTGCTGGTCACCGACATCGACCGCGGCGGCGCGTTTGCCCACTTGTACGGCACCTGGGCGCTGCTGCCCGAAGACGAGCGCGCGCTCATTCAGGGCTTCGTGCTCAACAAATTCCGCGGCGACGCCAGCCTGCTCGCGCCCGCGCCCCAGATGCTGCGGGACCTGACCGGCGTGCCGGTGGTCGCCACGCTGCCGATGTGGTGGCAGCACGGCCTGCCAGAAGAAGACGGCGTGTTCGATATGACCCCCACGCTCGGCACTGGCGTGTCCTCGCTGCCCCCCAAGGGGACGCGTTTCGCCTGGGGGCGGCCCGGCGGCGAAACCATGACAAGACGTGAATGGACCACCATCGCCGTCATCGCCTGGCCCCGCATCAGCAACCTCGACGAATTCCAGCCGCTCAAGAACGTGCCGGGCGTGCGCCTGGTCTGGGCGCGCACACCGGCCGACTGCGCGGGCGCCGACTGGATCGTGCTGCCCGGCTCCAAGGCCACCGCGGCCGACCTGGCCTGGCTGCGCGCGCAGGGGCTGGACCAGGCGGTGGCCGCGCACGCGGCGCAGGGCGGGGCGGTGCTGGGCATCTGCGGCGGGCTGCAGGTGCTGGGCGAGGCCCTGATCGACACCCATGGCATCGACGGCAACGCCCCCGGTCTGGGCCTGCTGCCGCTGGTGACGGCCTTCGACGCCGACAAGACCGTGCGCCGCAGCTGCATCACCTTCGGCGACGCGGTGGGGCCCTGGGCCGCGCTCAAGGGCGTCAGCGCCGCTGGCTACGAAATCCACCACGGCCAGACCGCGCCGCACCCGGCGATGGCCGCCAAGGGCGACATCGCGCGCGAAATCGTGCCGGGCCTGGCCTGGCAGAACGCGGCCGGCAATGTGTTCGGCTGCTACCTGCACGGGCTGTTTGAAGACCCGGCCGTGCTGCGCGCCCTGTTCGGCGCCACCGTGCCGACCCTGGAGACCGTGTTCGACGGTCTCGCCGACTTTCTCGAACGGCACGCCGAACCCGGCGTGCTCGACCGACTCATCCACACCGACTGACACCATGCCATTCACCCTTCCCGTCATCGACGACATCGCCCAACCCGAACTGGCCGCGCGCCTGCAGCACCGGCTGGACAACAAGACCAAACCTGTCGGCTCCCTGGGCCAGATCGAGCGCCTGGCCCAGCGCATCGGCCTCATCCTCGGCAGCGAACAGCCGGTGCTGCACGACCCGCAGATGGTGGTGTTCGCCGGCGACCACGGCCTCGCGGCGCGGGGGGTCTCGGCCTACCCGAGCGACGTGACCTGGCAGATGGTGGAAAACTTCCTGGCCGGCGGCGCGGCCGTGAGCGTGCTGGCGCGCCAGAACGGCATCGGGCTGACGGTGGTCGACTGCGGGGTGCGGCATCACTTCGCGCAGCGCCCGGGCCTGCTGGTCCGCAAGATCGGTGCCGGCACCGCCGATGCGCTGGAAGGCCCGGCCATGAGCGCGGCGCAGCGCGATCAGGCCCTGGCCAACGGGGCGGCGCTGGTGCAGGGTCTGCCCGGCAACGCGCTGCTGCTGGGCGAAATGGGCATCGGCAACACCTCGGCCGCATCGCTGCTGCTGGCGCGCCTGGCCGGTCTGGACATCGCCGACGCCACCGGTGCCGGCACCGGGCTCGACGCCGAGGCCGTGCAACGCAAGATCGGCATCCTGCGCCAGGTGCTGGCGCGCCATGCCGACGCCACCGAGCCGCTGGCCGCGCTGGCGGCCCTGGGCGGTTTCGAAATCGCCACGCTGGTCGGTGCGGTGCTGCAGGCCGCAGCCGAGCGCCGCGTGATCGTGGTCGACGGCTTCATCGCCACCTCGGCCGTGCTGGTGGCCAGTCAGCTCCGGCCCGCCGTGCTGCAGCGCTGCGTGTTCGCGCACCGCTCGGGCGAGCGCGGCCACGCGCTCATGCTCGCCCACCTGAAAGCCGAGCCCTTGCTCGACCTCGGCCTGCGCCTGGGCGAAGGTTCGGGGGCGGCGCTGGCCTGGCCGCTACTGCCAAGCGCCTGCGCCATCCTGCGCGAGATGGCCAGTTTCGAAGCGGCCGGCGTTTCGCGGCAAGACGGCGCCAGTGCCGCCGCGCCGGCCCAGGCTTGAGGTGGGCATGAGCGAGCGCGGCGGCGTGCGCCATTTCCTGCTGGCGCTGCAGTTCTTCACCCGCATTCCCGTGACCGGGCGGCTGGCCGCGTGGGTCGGCTACTCGCCCGCGATGCTGCGCGCCAGCGCGGCCCATTTCCCGGGCGTGGGCTGGGTGGTGGGCGCGCTCGTGGCGCTGGTCTGGCTGGGGGCGGTGCGTGCGCTGCCCGCGCAGCCGGCGGCGCTCTGGGTAGCGGCGGTCTTCAGCACGGCCTTCGGCCTCTGGCTGACCGGCGCCTTCCACGAAGACGGTCTGGCCGACACCGCCGACGGCCTGGGCGGCAGTGTCGACCGCGAGCGCGCCCTGGCCATCATGAAGGACTCGCGCATCGGCACCTACGGCGCCGCGACCCTGGTGCTGGCGCTGCTGGCCAAGCTCGCGCTGCTGGTGCTGCTGGCGCAGGCCGGAGGGGCGCTGCGCGTGGCGGTGGCACTGCTGGCGGCGCACGTCACGTCGCGGCTGCTGCCGCTGTTCGTGATCCGCACGCTGGACCATGTGGGCGAGAGCGACGGCTCCAAATCCAAGCCGCTGGCCGACCGCATCGCCAACGGCGCGGTGGTGGTCGGTGTGCTCTGGTGGCTGCCGGTGGTGCCGCTGGCGCTGTACCTGCTGCCGGACGGGGCCTGGGCGGTGGCGCTGCTGGGCGCCGCGCTGGGCGGGGGCCTGGTCTGGCGGCTGCTGCAGCGGCGTCTGCAAGGCTTTACCGGCGATGGCCTGGGTGCCACCCAGCAGGTGGCCGAAATCGGGTTTTACCTGGGGCTCGTCCTCGGCCTGGGGGCGGCGGCATGAGGCTCTGGCTGCTGCGCCATGGCCCCGTGGACCTGCCGCCGGGCCTGTGCTACGGCGCCAGCGACGTGCCGGCCCTGGCCGAACCCACGCAGGGCGCCGCCATCGCGTTCGCCAGCCTGCCGGCGCCCGGGGTGCCCGTGTGGGTGTCGGCGCTGGGCCGCGCGCGGCAACTGGCGCAGGCACTGCAGGCCCTGCGGCCCGACCTGGGCGATCCGCGGGTCGACGCCCGGCTGAACGAAATGCACTTTGGCGGCTGGGAGCTCCGCCCCTGGGACAGCCTGCCGCGCAGCGAGTTCGAGGACTGGATGGCCGGTTTTGCCCACCACCGTGTCGGTGGCGACCGGTCCGGCGAGAGCACCCAGCAGGTGCTGGACCGGGTGGCCGCCGCGCTCGATGCCGCGCGGGCCACGCAGCAGCCCGAGATGGTGTGGGTGACACACGCCGGGGTCATCCGCGCGGTGCAGTACCTGATCCAGCCGGGGCGGCGCACCATTGCCGGCGCGCACGAATGGCCCCGGCAAGCGCCGCCGCCCGGTGGCTGGCTCGCGCTGACGGTGTGACGGCCTTCAGGCCGGGGTCTTGGCCGGAAAGCGGCAGCAGGCGGCCACCGCGCACTGCGCGCACAGCGGCTTGCGCGCCTGGCAGACGTAGCGCCCGTGCAGGATCAGCCAGTGGTGGGCATCGACGAGGTACTTCGCGGGAATCCGCTTGAGCAGTTGGTGCTCGACCGCCAGCGGCGTCTTGCCCGGCGCCAGGCCGGTGCGGTTGCCGACGCGGAAGATGTGCGTGTCCACCGCCATGGTCGGTTCGCCGAAGGCCACGTTGAGCACCACATTGGCAGTCTTGCGGCCCACGCCGGGCAGGGCTTCGAGTTCCTCGCGCGTGCGGGGCACCTCGCCACCATGGCGCTCGACCAGGATGCGGCAGGTCGCCATCAGGTGTTTCGCCTTGCTGCGGTACAGCCCGATGGTCTTGATGTGCGACTCGAGCCCTTCGAGCCCGAGTGCCAGGATCTTCTGCGGCGTGTTGGCCACCGGGAACAGCCTGCGCGTGGCCTTGTTGACGCCCACGTCGGTGGCCTGGGCCGACAGCAGCACCGCGGCCAGCAGTTCGAACACGCTGGTGTATTCCAGCTCGGTGACGGGTTGCGGATTCGCGGCCTGCAGGATGGCAAAGAACTGCTCGATCTGCGCCGGCGTCATGGACGGGCTCTGGGACATGGGCGTCGGGGATTCGTGGGGACGACCAAGTCTAGGGCCAATCGGGTGCGGCCTCAGTGTTCGGCCGGCGCCTCCCACTGGCTGGGGTGGGCCATCTGCTGCACCGCGCCGCGCAGCAGGGACTGGTCGGACGAGATCACGAAGCAGCGTACGCCGCGGCGCCGGAAGGCCTGCGCGTCTTGCGGATTGGGCACGAACATGGCCGGGGCGATGCCGGCCTGGAGCGCGGCTTCGATGATGCGGTCGCAGGCATCGGAGACGATGGGCGCGCGGATGTCCTCCACCCCCAGCGACAGCGCCAGGTCGGCCCGCCCGATGAGCAGACCGTCGACCCCCGGTGTCGCCGCGATGGCGGCCACCTGCGCCAGCCCTTCGGCGGTTTCGATCTGGCACATCACCAGCGTCCGGTCGGCGGCGTCGATGGCGGCCGTCATGCTCAGGGTGCCATAGCCCGCGAAGCGCGGCGAGATCGAGAAGCCCCGGCTGCCTCCGTGGCGGAACTTGGCCTGGGCGACCACCTGGCGGGCCTGCCCGGCGTTGTCCACGCGCGGCACCACCAGACCGGCGGCGCCGAGGTCGAGTGCCGACTGGAAGGTGGCCGGGAGCTTGTCGGGCACGCGCACCCAGACGGGCATGCCGGTGGCGCGGCCGGCCATCATGTGGCGGTCCAGGCTCAGGCGGTCGAACGGGGCGTGTTCGGTGTCCACGACGATGAAGTCGAGGTCGGTGGTGCCCAGGATTTCCGTGATCTGGGCCGAGTCGGTCTTGACGAAGGAGCCGAGGGCCAGGGAGCCCTCGCGGATGTCGGCGCGTTGTTTCATGGCCTGGCAGATAGCGGGTTGAAGGGGAGAAACCACCGATCTTGGCAAGGCCACGCTGGTGGCGCAACCCGCGCAGCGGCGCTTTCCGGCAGCCAGAAAGGGCGGCTCAGGACTGGCCCGAACGCAGCTGGCCCAGGCGCTCGGAATAGGCCTGTCCCAGGGACTGCGCGGCGTCCTTGAGCACGGGCGCAAACTGGGCAATGGTGGCCCCGGTCATCAGCGAGCCGAAGGTGGTCATGCCCATCAGGCCAGCGACCTCGTCGCCGTGCAGCACGGGCACGGCCAGCGTGGCGGTGCGGCGCAGCGCGTTCGGCTGGCGCACGGCATGGCCCGCCGTGCGCACCTTGCGCAGCGTGTGGAGCAGCGCCTCCTCGTCCGTCAGGACGTGGGTGCCGTTCGAGGCGCCCTGCATGCGCAGCATGTCGAACAGGATCTCGCGCTCGACCTCGGGGCAGAACGCCAGGTAGGCCTGGCCCATGGCGGTGGTGGTCAGGCCCAGCCGCTGGCCCAGCGTGGTGGCGTGGGCGGCGACGGGGCTGTAGGGCATGCCGCTGTAGCGCACCACGATCGCGTCGCCATCCAGCACGCCGATGGCCACCGGCCATTTGATGGTCTTGGTCAGCTTGAGCGCAGCAGCCGAGCCCATTTCCACCAGCAGCGACTTGTCGGTGTAGCCGCCGCTCATTTCCAGGATCTTGGCCGTCAGCCGGTAGACCCCGGCGCTGCCTTCGACGCTGACGTAGCCATCCTGCTGCAAGGTGTGCAGGATGCGGAAGATGGTGGACTTGGGCAGGCCGGTCTGCAGGTGCAGATCGTGCAGGCTCCATGTGGGCTGCCCGTTCATGACGCGCAGGATCAGCAGGGCGCGCGAGATGGCCCGTATCGATTCGGTCTTGGGGTTGTCGCGCGTCTGGCCCATGAAGCGTTTCCGCGCCCTCGTGGCGGCGGAACGGTCCGACGCAGCCGCGGAGGCGGGTGAGGAGTGGGGGGCCATCATACTGTGCGGGCGGTGTGCCGGGGCCGGGCGTCAGTGCCTCAGAACCAGTTGGCCTTGTCCACGACGTTGATCAGGGGCTGCCCCGCCAGGAAGCGGGCGCAGTTGTCCCTGAGCACGGCATAGCGGCGCTCGTTGTAGTAAGGCCCCCACATGGCCACGTGGGGGGTGATCAGCACGCCCGGCTGGGTCCACAGCGGGTGCGAGGCGGGCAGGGGTTCCTGCTCGAAAACGTCCAGGCCGGCGCCGCCGACCTGTCCGCTCTCCAGCGCTTCGACCAGGTCGTCCAGCCGGGTGGTCATGCCGCGGCCGATGTTGATGAAGAACGCGCCGCATTTCATGCGCTGGAACCGCTGGCGGTCGAACAGGCCTTCGGTGGCCGGTGTGTGCGGCACCGTGACGATGACGAAGTCGGCCTGCGGCAGCAGGGCATCGAGCTGTTCGGGCGGGTGGATGGCCTCCATGCCTTCGGGCGCTTCGGTGCGCAGCGCGTCGGTGCCGATCACCGTCACGCCGAACGCCGAGAGCAGCCGTGCGGTCTCGGCCCCGATGCCGCCCACGCCAACGATCAGCGCCGTGGCTTCGGGCAGGTAGACCGTGCCCTCGTAGCGCGGCGGCTGTTTCCATTCGCTGCGTTGCTGCTGCGGGATGTAGCGGTGCAGCGCGCGGGCAAAGGCCAGCACGAAGGACAGGATGTGCGCGCCGATGTGGTCGTTGAAGATGCCCCGCACATTGGTGACGGTGAGCGGGTGCGCCGTCAGCTCCGGGAAGAAGTAGCCCGCTGGCGGCGCCGCCAGGGGCGAGTGCAGCCAGCTCAGCCGGCCCGCCGCGGCCAGCAGGGCCGGGGTGAGCGTGCCCACGGCGGCATCGGCCTGACCGATGGCTGCAGCCGCTTCGGCGTCGCTTTCGGCGACCACCACTTCCAGCTCGGGGTAAGCGGTGCTCAGGCGCTGCGCCCAGTCGCGGGTGGCAGGCAGTTGCGGGGGCAGCAGCAGAAGTCGGGTGGGCATGCTCGTGGGCTCGGTCGGAAAGGTGGTCAGTGGCGGAGGCAGGTCATTGCAGCTTGATGCCGGCCTGCTTGATCACGTGGCCCCATTTTTCATATTCCTGGGTCAGGAACTGGGCGTAGGCCTCGGGCGTGCCGCCCACGGGGGTCACGCCGTTGGCGGCCATGCGCTCGCGCAGCTCTTTGCTCTGCAGGGCCTGGTTGAGCGCGGCGTTGAGCTTGTCGATGCGCTCGCGCGGCGTGCCCTTGGGCACGTGCAGGCCGACCTGGGTGGTGGCTTCGTAGCCCGGAAAACCCGATTCGGCGATGGTCGCGATGGCCGGGTAGTTCGGCAGGCGGTTGGGGCCGGTCAGGGCGAGCACGCGCATCTTGCCGGCCTTCACGTGCGGCTCGGCGAACGACACCGAGGCGATCATGAAGTCGATCTGGCCGCTGAGCAGGTCGACCAGTGCCGGCGCCTCGCCCTTGTAGTGCAGGGGCTCGATGTTCGTGCCCGAAGCCTGTTTGAACAGCTCGCCAGCCAGGTGGTTCGAGGTCCCGATGCCGGGCGTGCCGTAAAGCAGGCCGGTCGGCTTGGTCCGGGCCTGTTCGACCAGCGCGGCCAGCGAGGCGGCGCCCTTGTCGGCATTGACCACGATGGTTTGTTCGATGCGCAGCACGTGGGCCACGGGCAGCAGGTCCTGCGGGACCTTGTAGGGCAGTTTGTTGTCCATCAGCGGCAGGATCACGGTGCTGCCGGTGGCACAGAAGCAGAACGAATAGCCATCGGCGGCCGAGCGGGCCACGTTGTTGCTGCCGATCGAGCCCCCCGCGCCGGTGAGGTTTTCGATCACCACGCTGGTGCCCAGCGCCTTGGCCATTTCGCCCGCAACCAGGCGGCCGAAGGTGTCCATGGTGCCGCCGGCGGAGAAGGGCACGACCATGCGCACGGGCTTGTCAGGGAAAGTGTCCGCCAGTGCCGTGGCGTGCGCGGAGACCGCTACCGCGGTGGCCAGGAGCCATCGGCCGGCGTGCCGGAAAAGTGGTTGCGCAAGGGCGGTTGTGCGGGATTTCGAATGCATGGACATGTCTCCTGGATGGTGGGGTGTCGGCCTGTGGTGCCCGTCGGACAGCTGGCAGCGAACCCCGCGGATGATTTCTGAGCCGCTCTGGCACTGTCAACGAATAGGCGGCGCCTTTCCGGCAAGCGGAACAGAGCCGGGGCTGCCTTCCGGCTGGCAGAAAGCGCTCCGATGCGCATTGCGCGCGGTGAAACATTGCGGCCATGATGGCCCCGAGTTGTTTTTTGGCCTTCCGGGCCTGACGTTCATGACCCCGTCCCTTCCCCGACCCGCTGCCGTGCGGCACCGCAGTTTTGCCGCCTTCAATGCCCACGAGCCCCTGCTGTCCGACGGCCATCGGCGCTGGTGCATGCGTGGCCAGAACTTCATCGTGGAACGGATCGTTTCGGGCGGTCAGCCGTTCACCGTGGAGAGCGCCTCGGAGGTGCTGGTGATCCTGCCGGACGCGCCAGCGACCCTTTCCCACGCGCCCTCGGGCACGGTGGTGGCCCGCGCCAACGGCCAGGGCAGTGTGTGCATTCTCGCCGCCGGGGTGCATGCCATCGCCCTTGCCGAGGGTGGCAGCTGTGCCGTGATCGCGTCGAACCGGTGCGACATCAGAGAGGGGGACATCCTCAACGCCGACGCCTACGCCGAGCCGGACCCGCGCATCGTGCCCACGGGGCGCCCGTATCTGCGCCGCCCCGATGCACCCGAAGCCCGGGTGTTCGAGATGGCGTCGGTGCCCGCGCCGCGGGACAACCCGCGCCTGAAAATGCTGCAGACCGAGACGCTGTCCATCAACTGGGTGGACTACCACGGCGAGCGCGACCGCACTGCGCTGAGCCCGCACAGCCACACCGATTTCGAACAGGGCTCGCTGGCGCTGGCGGGCAACTATGTGCACCACCTGCGGGTGCCGTGGGGCAAGAACGCCAACCTCTGGCGGCCCGACGAACACCTGCCAGCCCCGTCGCCGTCGCTGGCGGTCATTCCCGTGGACCTGGTGCACACCACCGAAGGCGTCGGCGGCGGGCACCACCTGCTGATCGACATCTTCAGCCCGCCGCGGGCGGACTTCATTGCCAAGGGCTGGGTCCACAACGCCGGGGACTACGTGCCGGCGCGGGACTGAGGCCATGGTGTCTTGCCTGGACTGGCTGCGCGCCACCCGCCGGCCCGCCACCGTCTTGCCGCCGCGGTCGTGCGACACGGCGCTGCATGTGTTCGACCCGGCGCACGCACACCGGTTGTTGCCGGGGCGCCGCTACGAGCCGGCGTCGGCCACGCTGGCCGAACTGCAAGCCATGCACCAGCAGCTGGGCATCGAGCGGGCCGTGCTGGTGCAGCCGTCGGTGTACGGGTTCGATCACACCGTGCTGATCGACGCGCTGCGTGCCGACCCCGATCGCTACCGCGGTGTGGCGCTGCTGGACGACAGCATCGACGACCAGGCGCTGCGCACCTTGCACGGCGCGGGCGTTCGCAGCGCGCGCTTCAACATCCTCTCGCGCTTCGGCCAGCCGTTCGACGAGGCCGCCTTCCGCCGCCAGACGGCGCGCGCCGTGCGCCTGGGCTGGAGCCTTTCCCTGCACGCCACCGCAGCGGAACTGGCGCAGCACGCGGCGCTGCTGCTGAGCCTGGATGCACCGGTGATCGTGGACCACGCCGCCTACCTCGATCCCGAGGGGTTGCACGGGCCTGGCGCCGACTTCCTGCGCGAAGCCTTGGCGCGCGGCCACTGGTGGCTCAAGCTCTCGCGGCTGGACCACCGCAGCCGGCCCCCCTATGACGACGTGGTGACCGTGATGCGGACGCTGGCCGGGCTCGACGCCACGCGCATGCTGTGGGCCACCGATTGGCCCCACCCCCTGTACGACGCCGCCAGCCACACCATGCCCAACGACGCCGATCTGGTCGAACTGCTGGTGCGGGCGCTGCCCGACGCCACGGTCCGCGAGCAGATCCTGGTGCACAACCCCGCCGGCCTGTTCGGTTTTCCTGCCTGATACCTTTCCGATCCATGAACACTGCTTCCTCTGTGCTGGCCCCGGTCCTGATCTGGGAACGCGTGCTGGCCGAAGACCCCAGCGTGCCCTGGCTGCGCGAGCAGGGCTTCGACGTGCGTCTGGGCCGCCCCAACCACGACCCGGCCTACCGCGACCACCGGCCGGCCGACTTCATCGAAGACGCCCAGGGTTGCGCCGCCGCGCTGGTCTCGGGTGGCCTGCGCATCACCGGCGCGGTGATGGACGCGCTGCCCGACCTGAAGGTGCTGAGCAAGATTGGTGTCGGGGTGGACACCATCGACGTCGCCGCCGCCACCGAACGCGGCATCCGCGTGTGCAACACGCCGGGTGGCAACGACTCGGTGTTTGTCGCCGAACACGCCATGGCGCTCATCCTGGCGCTGCGCAAGCAGTTGCATGTGTGGACCCGCGAGCACCTGCAGCAAGGTGGCTGGCGCCGGCCGCAGGTGTTTTCCGCACCCATGGACGGTCAGACGGTGGGCATCGTCGGCTTCGGGCGCATCGGCCGCGCGCTGGCGCAGCGTCTGGCGGGCTGGAACGTGAACGTGCTCGCCCACGACCCGTTCGCCAAAGACCTGCCCGATGGCGTGCGTTCGGTGACGCTGCCCGAGCTGATGGCGGCCAGCGACGTGGTGTCGCTGCACTGCCCACCGCCCGCCGACGGCCGGCCGCTGCTGGATGCCGCGGCACTGGCCGGCATGCGCCGCGGCGCGATGCTCGTGAACACCGCGCGGGCCACGCTGGTCGACCGCGATGCCCTGATCCGGTCGCTCGACAGCGGTGCCCTGGCGGCGGCCGCCTACGACGTGTTCGATCCCGAACCACCGGCGCGCGACGACCCGCTGCTGGCCCACCCGCGCATGCTGTGCACGCCGCACGTGGCGTCGTGGACGTGGCAGGGCTTCTTTGGCCGCCGCGAGCAGGCGGCGCGGAACATCGCCCTCGTGCTCCAGGGCCGGCCCGGCGCGTCCATCGTCAATCCCCAGGCCTGATCCTCCCCGGTTTCCGTCACCCGTTTCGACCCATGTACATCGATCTTGCCGCCACGCCCGACTTCAAGCGCTCCCTCTTCAACGCCATCGTGGCCCCGCGCCCGATCGGCTGGATCAGCACCGTGTCTGCCAGCGGGCGCGTGAACCTGGCCCCGTTCTCGCACTTCAACCTGGTTTCCACCGCGCCGCCGGTGGTCATGTTCGCCTGCAACGCACCCGACGACCGCCACGAAAAAGACACCATCGTCAACGTGCGCGAAACCGGCCAGTTCGTCACCAACCTGGTCACCTGGGATCTGCGCGAACCAATGAACACCTCGTCGTTCAACGCCCCCTACGGCGTGGACGAGTTCGAACTGGCCGGGCTGGAAAAAGCCGCCAGCGTCAAGGTCCGTCCGCCGCGGGTGGCCGCCTCGCCGGCCAGCATGGAGTGCGAGCTGCTGCAGATCATCGACATCGACCCCGTGGGCCCCGGCGACACATTCAGCAACGTCGTGCTCGGGCGCGTGGTGGCGCTGCACATGGATGACCGTTTCGTCGATGCCGGCGGCCGCTTCGACGTGGTGCGGACCCGCCCGCTGACCCGCCTGGGTGGCAACCAGTACGCCTCCACCGGCGAGCTGGTGGAGCTGGGCCGTCCCAACCCGCCGCGCTGAGGGGCCGGACCTTCGCCATGATCGACAAAATCGCTCCCTCCGTCGCCGAAGCCCTGGCGGGTGTCCAGGACGGCGCCACCGTGCTGATCGGCGGCTTCGGCACCGCCGGCATCCCCAACGAACTGATCGACGGCCTGATCGCGCAGGGTGCGCGCGGGCTGACCGTGGTCAACAACAACGCCGGCAACGGCGACACCGGCCTGGCCGCGCTGCTGGCGGCCGGGCGCGTGCGCAAGATCATCTGCAGCTTCCCGCGCCAGGTCGACTCGCACGTGTTCGACGCGCTCTACCGCAGCGGCCGCATCGAACTGGAACTGGTGCCCCAGGGCAACCTGGCCGAACGCCTGCGCGCGGCCGGCGCCGGCATCGGCGCCTTCTTCTGCCCCACGGGCTACGGCACCGAACTCGCGGGTGACCGCGAGACGCGGGTCATCGACGGCCGGCCCTACGTGCTCGAATACCCCATCCATGGCGACCTGGCCCTGATCAAGGCCGAGCGCGGCGACCGCTGGGGCAACCTCACCTACCGCAAGGCTGCCCGCAACTTCGGCCCCGTGATGGCCATGGCCGCGAAGAAGAGCGTGGCCACGGTGCACGAGATCGCCGAACTGGGCGCGCTGGACCCGGAGGCCATCGTCACCCCGGGCATTTTCGTCAGCCAGATCGTGAAGATCGACCGCGTGGCCACCCAGGCCGGCGGCTTCAGGAAAACCGCATGAACCCTCAGCGCCGAAGCAAGACGGAGCTGGCTGCGCGCGTGGCGCGGGACATCTTCGACGGGGCCGTCGTCAACCTGGGCATCGGCCAGCCGACGCTGGTGGCCAACCACCTGCCGCCGGGCCGCGAGATCATCCTGCACAGCGAGAACGGCATCCTGGGCATGGGCCCCGCGCCGGCCGCAGGCGAGGAGGACTACGACCTCATCAACGCCGGCAAACAGCCGGTGACGCTGCGGCCCGGAGGCGCCTTCTTCCACCACGCCGACAGCTTCGCCATGATGCGTGGCGGGCGCCTGGATATCTGCGTGCTGGGTGCCTTTCAGGTGTCGGCCACGGGCGACCTGGCCAACTGGAGCACGGGCGAGGCCGGCAGCATCCCGGCTGTGGGCGGCGCCATGGACCTGGCCATCGGGGCCAAGCAGACCTGGGTCATGATGGATCTGCTGACCCGCGAAGGTCGGAGCAAGGTGGTCGAGCGCTGCAGCTACCCGCTGACCGGCATTGGCTGCGTCAAACGCATCTACACCGATCTGGCCACGCTCGAATGCACGCCGCAGGGTGTACGGCTGGTCGAGACGGTCGACGGGCTGTCCCTCGAAGGGCTCGAACGCCTGCTGCGCCTGCCGGTGTTGCCCGTCTTGCCGGTCACGGGCGCCTGAGCCGGCACGGCCGCGGCGCCACAAGGGTGGGGTGAAGACGCTGTGACCCTGGGGCAAGGGGGCGGGTGGGCTCCTTGGCACAATGGACAGCCTGGCCCCTGTGTTTTGTCCGACCCTTCCTGCACCACCATGTCTTTTGCCATTCCTTTCGCCGACCGGCTGAACAACGTCGAAACCTCCGCCATCCGGGAGCTGTTCAAGCTGCTGGGCAAGCCCGGCATCATCAGCTTCGCGGGAGGCTTCCCCGACAGCGCCATGTTCGACGTGGAAGGCATCCGCGAAGCCGCGAACGCGGCGCTGAACGAAGAGCCCGGTGCGGCGCTGCAGTACGGCGCCACCGAAGGCTACCTGCCGCTGCGCGAGCAACTGGCGGCCTTCATGGCCAGCAAGGGAGCCGCCGATGTGGCGCCCGAGCAGCTCATCGTGACCACTGGCAGCCAGCAGGCGCTCGACCTGCTGGGCAAGACCCTGATCTCTCCGGGCGACAAGGTCATCGTCGAAGGCCCCACCTTCCTGGCCACCATCCAGTGCTTCAAGCTCTACGGGGCCGAACTGATCAGCGCCCCGGTGGATGGCAACGGTGTGCGCACCGGCGAACTGGAACGCCTGATCGAGCAGCACAAGCCCAAGTTCGTCTACCTCATTCCCACCTTCGGCAACCCCAGCGGCGCCATGCTCAGCCTGGAGCGGCGCCAGAAGGTGCTGGAGATGGCGGTCCGCCACGACACGCTGATCGTCGAAGACGATCCGTACGGCGACCTCTATTTCGGCGATGCGCCGCCGCCCAGCCTGCTGGCGCTGTCGGCCACCGTGCCGGGCAGCCGCGACCGCCTGGTGCACTGCGGCTCGCTGTCCAAGGTGCTGTCGCCCGGGCTGCGCGTGGGCTGGATGGTCGGCCCGGCCGACCTGCTGGCCAAGGCCACCATGTGCAAGCAGTTCAGCGACGCCCACACCAGCACCTTTGCCCAGGCCACCGCAGCGCAGTATCTGAAGGCCGGGCGCATGCCCGCCACGCTGGCGCGGGTGCGCCAGGTTTACGCGGCGCGCGCCGAGGCCATGGTGCAGGCGCTGCGCAGCGAACTGGGCGACGCCATCGATTTCGTGCCGCCCCAGGGCGGGCTGTTCGTGTGGGCGCGCCTGACCGGCGCCGATGGCCGCGTGGCCGATGGCGCCGAACTCGCCCGGCGGGCCATTGACCGCGGCGTGGCCTTTGTGCCGGGTGCGCCGTTTTTTGCCGTCGATCCGGACCACGCGACCCTGCGCCTGTCGTTCGCCACGGCCGACGAAGACCGCATCCGCGAAGGCATCGCCCGGCTCGCCCAGGCCCTCTGAAGGCGCCAAAAAGCCGCCTGTGGCCGCCTGCCCGGTGGGGCGTGGCGGCCACAGGCGGCCCGAAGCTGCCGCAGCAGGCGATCAGAACTTGTGGCGGATGCCCAGCGAGTAGCTCTTGCCGGTGCCCAGGTTGTCGATCTTGTCGCTCATGGCCACGGCGTACAGCTCGGTGCGCTTGGACAGGGTGTGCAGGTAGCCCACCGACAGGGTGTTGCGGTCCGAACCGACGTCCGGAGCGATGCGGCTCCACTGCGCGATCGCGGCGCCAGCGCCCAGCGGCACGCGCACGCCCAGACCGGCGATGTCGTAGCCGACGTCCTTGGTCTTGTTGTCGATCGAGCCCAGCTGGGCAAAGGCCTTGGCGGCGCCGAAGTCGTACGACGCGCCCAGTTGCACGGTGCGCGTGTCGTCCAGGGCGGCGACGGCGGAGTCCTTCTTCACGTCCTGGAACACCAGCGAAGCGGCGATCGGGCCGTTGCCGTAGCTGAAGTTCAGGCCCCAGTTCTTGCCGTCGGTGGCGGCATCGCCGGTCTTGAAGGCCGCGATGGCGCCGAAGCGGAAGCCGCTGAGGGTCGGGCTGGCGTACATCACCGACTGGTTCCAGCCCGTGTCACCGGTGACGGTGCCGCTGCTGAAATAGTGGCGGATGCTGGGCGAATAACCGAAGGAATCGCCGAAAGCGTTGAACAGCAGGGTGGAGACGAACAGCGGCGTGCTGTTGCGGCCGAAGGTCACGGTACCCAGGCTGGCGCTGGACAGGCCCACGGAAGAGGTGCGCGAGAACGCGGTGTCACCGTCGAAACGGCCCATGGCGCCGGTATTCATGCGCACGAACTGCTCGAACTTGAACACGGCCGACAGGCCGCCGCCCAGGTCTTCCTTGCCGCCGATGCCCCAGTAGCTGGTGCTCATCTTGCCGCTGTCGACCGAGTTGGTGGACTGGCCACCCGGGGCCTGGGTGCGGCCGACGCTCAAGTCGGCCAGGCCGTACAGAGACACGTTGCTCTGGGCGTGGGCGCCCATGCCCGCCAGGGCCAGCAACGACGCCAGGCCCAGTTGCGAGAGACGGTTCTTCTTCATCTGTGAACTCCAAGGAGATTGAAAATTGATAGCAGAACAACAAGGTCGTTCAAGCTGATTTAGCAACCCATGTGCCACCCCTGGGGCCCGATACCGCGCCGTATTGGTGTCTCGCTGGTACCATGCCGCACCGATTCCGGACGGCCGTTTCACCGGCGTTCCTGACCAGGTGGTCAAATGAACCAGAACGGCGCACGGCCCCTTTTCTGCGATACGTCCCCCGACTCCGCATGACTTACCAACTCAAGCTCTATGTGCCCGAAGGCGCTTCGCCCGCCGACACCGCGCAGGCCGAGGCACGCTTTCGCGCCGCGCTGGAAAGCGTGCTGGGCGATGCGGCGATGGTCTGGCCCGTCTACGCCGCGGTGCAGCGCATCCGCATGACGCATGGCGACCCGCCCGACAGCGAGGCCCTGAGCGTGGACGAGCGCACGGTGGTGGAGCTGTGGGCGCAGGCCGAGACGGCGGCGCTCGAAGCGGTCTGGGGGCCGCACCGCCATCTGGACGAAGGCGGCTACGACATCGCGCCGGCCAGCGGCGCCTGAATCCGCCTCAGCCGCGCTGCTGCCCGCGCGCCAGCGTGGCGCGGGGCGGCTCGCCAAACGCCTGCCGGTATGCGGCGGCAAAACGGCTCGGGTGATCGAAACCCCAGCGCGCAGCGGTCTGCAGCACCTGGGTGTCGGGCCCGGGGTGCATCAGGTCGTGGCGCACACGCTCCAGACGCTGGCGCCGGATGTAGGCGCCGGGCGTGGTGCCGTGCTCGCGCGCGAACACCTGTTGCACCAGCCGCACGCTGGAGCCGGCCGCGCGGGCCAGGTCGGCCACCGTCAGCGGCTGGTCCAGATGGGCCTGGATGTGGTCCTCCAGCAGGCGCAACCGCGGGGTGGCCGGCGGGCGGGGCGGTCCGCCCGCGATGGCGGGTGACCAGGCCGCCCGCAGCAGCATGGCCAGCACGTGGTCTTCCAGCATGGCGGCGTGCAGGCCCGCAGGCAACTGGCCCGACGCCGGGTCCATCAACTGCGCCAGGTAGTGCATGAGCTGCCACCAGTGCGCCCCGGCGCCCTGGCGCAGGTCGATCAGGGGCTGCAGCCGGGGCAGGGTCACCAGATCGCGCCCCGAGAGCGCGGCCGCCACGTGCCGCAGCCGCTGGTGGTCGATGCGCAGCATGAACTGGTCGCACGGGGCCGACCAGGCCATGCGCACGGCCTCCGACGGCGAAATCACCGAGGCCTGGCCCGGCTGGCAGACATGGCGGGTGTCCTGGTGCCAGACCAGGGCTTCCCCGGCCAGCGGCATCTGCACGAGGAAAAAGTCGTCCAGCCGGCCAGGGTCGATGCGCACCGCCGCACCGTGCGCCAGGCGGTTGAGCGACACCGCCGGACCCAGCGCCCGGTGGTGCATGCGCGCGTGCACGCGCTGGCGGGCGCCGACCACGGCCAGCTCGTGCGGTTTGTAGATGCGGGCGATCTGCTCGCGGGTCTGGTCAAGGTCGTGCGAGTCGAGCACGCTCAGCGGCCGCCAGCCGGGGCCGGCGGGCGCGGCCGGGTCGAGCCAGCCCGGCAGGGCGGTGGGAGAGGGGGCTGGGCTCGGGGGCATGGCCGCATATTAGTGATAACCCGGGGTTTTGCGCCTATCGGATACCCGGGTTCGCAAAGCGGCTGCACGCGGGTGCGGGGCGCTTCCAGAATGCGGCGATTGTTTGTCCGGCCGTCCCTCTTTTCTTTCAGGAGTACCCCGCATGACCCTGCAGACCAAGTACCTGCTCGACGAAAGCCAGATGCCCAAGTTCTGGTACAACATCCAGGCCGACCTGCCCAAGGCGTTGCCGGCCGTGCTGCACCCCGGCACGCTGCAGCCCATCGGCCCCGACGACCTGGCGCCGCTGTTCCCCATGGAACTCATCATGCAGGAGGTCAGCACCGAGCGCGAGATCGAGATTCCCGAACCGGTGCGCGACATCTACAAGCTCTGGCGCCCGGCGCCGCTGTACCGCGCCCACCGGCTGGAGAAAGTGCTCGGCACGCCGGCCAAAATCTTCTACAAGTACGAAGGCGTCAGCCCCGCCGGCAGCCACAAGCCCAACACGGCCATTCCGCAGGCCTTCTACAACCAGCAGGCCGGCGTGAAGCGCCTGACCACCGAGACCGGCGCCGGCCAGTGGGGCACTTCGCTGTCGTTCGCGGGCTCGCTGTTCGATCTGGAGGTGCTGGTGTTCCAGGTGCGCGTGTCCTACGACCAGAAACCCTACCGCCGCGCCGTGATGGAAACCTACGGCGCGCGCTGCCTGCCGTCGCCGTCGAACGAAACGCAGTACGGCCGCAGCGTGCTGGCCCAGCGGCCTGACCACCCGGGCAGCCTGGGCATCGCGATTTCGGAGGCGGTCGAACTCGCGGTGCAGCGCGATGACACCAAGTACGCCCTGGGCTCGGTGCTCAACCACGTGCTGATGCACCAGACCGTCATCGGCCTGGAAGCCATGGAACAGATGCAGATGGCCGACGCCTGGCCCGACGTGGTGATCGGCTGCACCGGTGGCGGCTCCAACTTCGCGGGCATCGCGTTTCCCTTCATCGGCCACGCGCTGCGAGGCGGCAAGCGCTCGCGCATCCTGGCGGCCGAGCCGGCGTCGTGCCCGTCGCTCACGCGCGGCAAGTACGCCTACGACTTCGGCGACACCGGCCACATGACGCCGCTGACCAAGATGCACACCTTGGGCAGCACCTTCACGCCGCCCGCGACCCACGCCGGCGGCCTGCGCTACCACGGCATGGCGCCGCTGGTGTCGCACTGCAAGGACCTGGGCCTGATCGAGGCGGCCGCCTTCTCGCAGAAGTCGTGCTTCGAGGCGGGCGTGACCTTCGCGCGCGCCGAAGGCATCGTGCCGGCGCCCGAGGCCAACCACGCGGTCAAGGCCGCCATCGAAGAGGCGTTGCGCTGCAAGCGCGAGGGCAAGAGCGAAACCATCCTGTTCTCGCTGTCGGGCCACGGCCACTTCGACATGGCGGCCTACCAGAAGTACTTCAGCGGCGACCTGGCGGACGACGCCTACGACGAGAAGGAACTGGCGATGGCGCTGTCGGGCCTGCCCAGCGTGCCGGAACCGGCCTGAGCGGTCAGCCCGCGAACAGCAGCCGCAGGCGCAGGCCCCAGCCGCTGGTCAGGCCCACGGTCGGCCAGCGCAGCTCGCCCTGCGGCGTGATCACGGCAAAGGCCGGCACGGCGCCGAAGCCCAGCGCGCCCGGAATGGCCGAACGCGGGTCGACCAGGGTGTGCCAGGCCAGCCCGCGCCCGGCCAGGTAGCCGGCCACTTTCTCGGGCGGGCCGGACTGCATGGCCACGGTGATCACCGGGTGGTCCTGAGTCAGGCCGTTGACCGTGCCCTGGAGGGTGTGGCAGATCGGGCACCAGTCGGCCCACACGTACAGACCGATGTTCCGGCCCGGGTGGGCTTGCTGCACGCGCGCGATCTCCTGCCGCAGCGTGCTGTCGCGGCGTGCGCCGTCCGGCCCGATCACGGGCACGGCCGCGTCGAGCGCCGCAGCCGGCAGCGCACCGCCGGCCACGCTGCGCGTCTGCCAGAGCTGCACCGCCAGCAGCACGCCCGCGAAGAGGGCCAGGGTGCCCAGGTGGCGTTTCCCGTCGCGCCGCAGGCCGCCCGCCCACGTGCGCAGGCGGCTGGCCGCGCTCATGCCGCCTGGAACAGTTCGAGCAGGCGGTCCAGACCGCCCATGTCGATGGCCACCTTGGCCTGGGCCCGCACCTTGGGCTTGGCGCGGTAGGCCACCGACAGGCCGGCCACGCCCATCATCTCCAGGTCGTTGGCACCATCGCCCATGGCGATCGCCTGCGAAGGGGCGCAGCCGATCAGGCTGCAGGTGCGCAGCAGGGTTTCCTTCTTCATGGCGCCGTCGCAGATGTCGCCCCAGCTCTGGTCGAGCAGGCGACCCGTCAGCCGGCCGTCGATGATCTCCAACTGGTTGCTGCGTGCGAAGTCCAGCGCCAGCCGGTCGCGCAGGCGGTCGGCGAAATAGGTGAAGCCGCCGCTGACCAGCAGCACCTTCAGCCCCGCCGCCTTGCAGGCCAGCACCAGTTCGGCGGCGCCCGGGTTCAGGCGCAGGCGTGCGCGGTAGACATGCGCCAGATCGTCTTCGGTCACCCCTTCAAGCAAGGCCACGCGGCGGCGCAGGCTTTCCTTGAAGTCGGCAATCTCGCCGCGCATCGACGCTTCGGTGATGGCCGCCACCTCGGTCTTGCGGCCCACCGCGTCGGCAATCTCGTCCACGCATTCGATGTTGATCAGCGTGGAATCCATGTCGAACGCGATCAGCTTGAAGTCGCGCAGGTTCAGGGGCGGCGTGATGCCCTGGACGATGAGGCCAGGGGCGAATTCGATGGGTGCTGCGGTGGCGGGCGTCATGGGGGAGGATTATCGATGCAGGGCGATGGTGGCCGTCTGGACAGCCCCTGGCCGCTGGGGTAATGTCTCAGCCCTGTTTTTGGCCGGATGGCGGCGCCCGATGATGAACCGACAGCAATTTCTCGCGACCCTGATGGCGCTGCCGTTCGCAGGCCACCAGACGGCCGCCGCCCGTGCTCCGGGCCCGATGCGTCTGGTCGTTGGCTACGTCGCTGGCGCCACCATTGATACGCTGGCGCGCCAGTTGGCCCAGCGATTGGCGCCGGAGTTGGGGCGCAGCGTGATCGTCGAAAACCGGCATGGTGCGGGCGGGCGCATCGCCAACCTGGCCGTCAAGGCCGCGCCGGCCGACGGATCGACACTGCTGCTCACACCGAGCGCGACCATGGCCATTTTTCCGCACAGCCACGCGGGCACGCTGGGCTACGACCCCTTGCGGGATTTCGTGCCCATCGCCCACCTGTGCAGTTTCCAGACCGGCCTGGCGGTTGGCTCTGCGGTGCCGGTGGCGACGCTGGCCGAATACTGCGACTGGGTTCGCACGGACCCGGGCCGGCGCGGTTTCTATGCGTCGGCCGCGACCGGCAGCACTTCGCATTTCGTCGGCATGATGCTCGGGCGCGCCGAGGGACTGGCACTCACGCACGTGCCTTACCCGGGTACAGCGGCCGCGATGCGGGCACTGGTGGCCGGTGAGATATCCGCGCTGGCGACCGGCATGGGCGATCTGCGCACTCTGGCTCGGCAAGGCCAGGCGCGGGTGCTGGCGATCAATGGCCGCGAGCGCGACCCGGTGCTCGACGGTGTACCGACTTTTCAGGAACTGGGCTACGACCTCGATTCCACCTCCTGGTATGCACTGTTCGCGCCCCCCGGCCTGGCAGTCCCCCTGGTCGGGCAACTGGGCAGAGCAGCCGTGTCGGCGATAACCGATCCGGCCTGGCGTCGCGACTTGATTGAGCGCGGTCTTCAGCCTACCGGTCTGGGGCCCGATGCGATGGCGGCGCTTCTGGCCAGTGATCACCAGCGCTGGGGCCAGGTGATTCGCGCCACGGGGTTCACGGCCAGCGGTTGAGGTCGCGGGCGCAAGCGCCGGATCAGGTTAGCCAAGCTGGTGCGTCCACCGGTGCCTGAAGACGCTCGAACGCGTCGGTCAGCCATTCGGCCACGGTCGCCATGCGTGCCGGCGCCCGGCAGTCGGCACGCACCATTAGCCACAGGGATTCCGCCGTCGGCCGTACCGGCCCCACGGCAACGGTGAAACGGCCGCGCCGTACCAGACCATTCATCAGCGGCATCATCCCGCTCATCACGCCCATGCCGGCTTCGACGGCGCGTGCAGCCTCCAGCAGGGTCTCGAACGTGACCACTTGGCGCGGGTAAGCGCCTGTGGCCGGGTGGCGGAAGGTCTCCAGCGTTTCCGCGCGGCGCGAACGGGGGCAATACAGCGTGTGTCGGTGCAGGTCGTCCCAGTCGCGCAGCTGTGGTAGGAGGGCCGGCGCGCACAGCGGAGCCGCCGTGAGGCGGCCGATGAGGTGTGATTCGAATTGCGGCCAGGCGCCGTTGCCGATGCGGATGCCACCATCGATGCCGGCGTCCGAAGCGTCTTCGGCGAAAAAGGTCTTCATGCTGGTGCGCGAACGCACGCAGATATCGAGGTCCGGGTCCCAGCGCTGCAGCAGTGGCAGGTGCGGGATCACCAGTTCGTGCGAGACGATGCTGTTCATGGCGAGGGTGAGCGTGGTCGGTGCGCGCTGCATGGCGCGACTCGACACGCTGGCCAGAGCAGCCAGTGCCTGCCGCACCTCGTGCTGGTAGGTGATGCCGGCGGTGGTCAGGCCAATGCGGCGGTTGCCGCGTTCGAACAAGGGCATCTCCAGCATCTGCTCCAGGCGCACGATGCGTTGACTCAGCGCCGACGGCGTGACCGAGATCTCTTCCGCAGCGCGTTTGAAGCTCATCAACCGCGCTGCTGACTCGAACGCCACGAGCAGGTGCAGAGCGGGGAGCTGGGGGCGTTTCATGGTCGCGCTGGGCGAATTCGGTTAAGAAAAACTGGTTCGAAGGCGAATATTAGCCGTTTGTCACCATTGCCTACCCAGGCCAACATGCACACCGGTTCACCACGAAGACAAGGAGACAACGATGGAAAAAACCGCATTGACCACCCGACGGCCATTCATGGCCCGCGCTCTGGGCGCCATCGCGGCCCTGCCGCTGGTGCAGGCCTGCACAACCGCTGCGCCGCGCCAGGCCGCTGCGACGCCCGGCGGCCGATTCGAGTTCGGGGTCGTCGGCGACATTCCCTACACCCGGGCACAGGAGGCCGAATACGTGCGGGTGATGGACGATATCAACGCGCGCGACCTGGCCTTCGTCACCCACATCGGCGACTGCATGTTCGACCCGCGCCCCTACGAGCGTGACCCGTCGCTGGCGCGTATGCCGATGGCCGACGACAACTACGCCTACGTGCTGGGCACGTTCCAGGCGTGCCGCCACCCACTGGTACTGACGCCGGGCGACAATGACTGGTCCGACGCGGTGCAATTCAAGAAGATCAAGGTCTCGCCGCTGGAGCGGTTGCAGAAGCTGCGCGCCACCTTCTATCCACGCGAGGGCACACTGGGCCAGCGCAGCATGCCTGTGGCCAGCCAGGCTCGGGAGGCCGGCTATGAAGCCTACGTCGAGAACCTGACCTGGCGCATCCAGGGGCTGCGCTTTGCGACGTTGCACATCGTGGGCAGCGACGACAACGCCAAAGAGGACATGGCCGAGCACCAGGCGCGGCAGGCCGCCGCCATCGCCTGGATGCGCAAGGCTTTTGCCACGGCCAAGGCCGAGGACAGCCCGGGGCTGGTGCTGATTTCTCACGCCAATCCGGATTTCGAGAACCGGTGGACACGGTCCTATGCACAACGCTATGCACGCAGCGTGCGGGGTGCGGACGCGCCCAAGACCCCGGAGCCGACACCCTACGACCCTTTCCTGGACGCACTGATCGAGCAGATGCAGGCGTATTCGCGTCCGGTGCTGTACGTGCATGGCGATACCCACATCTTCCGCATCGGCAAACCCCTGCTGAACCCGAAGACGCAACGCTTCTTCGAAAACCTTACGCGGCTGGAAACCTACGGCTGGCCAGACTCGGGCTGGGTGCGTGTGGCGGTCAACCCTGCCAACCCGCACCTGTTCGAAATTCACCCGGAGATGCTGCCCTCGAACTCGGCGAACCACCGAGGTTGAGAGGCTTTCGGGTACCAGCGATCGCGCAACAGCCCCTGTACCATGTCCGTATGGACGGACAAGGAGCGCATGCATGGCCGACGTGCTGGTGATCGACGGACACCCCAACCACACCTCCCTGTGCGCCGCCTTGGCGCAGAGCCACGCCGAAGGCCTGCGGGCAGGCGGCGCCAGTGTCGAGGTGCTGGCGCTGCGGGATCTGGCTTTCGACCCAGTCCTGCACGTGGACTACCACGCGCAGCAGGCGCTGGAACCCGACTTGCAGCGCGCCCAGGCCGCCATCAAGGCGGCGCGCCGGGTGGTGGTGCTCACGCCCTTGTGGTGGGGGTCGATCCCGGCGCTGCTCAAGGGCTTTTTCGACCGCACGCTGGAGCGCGGCTGGGCCTACCGCTACCTGCCCAACGGCATGCCCGAAGGCCTGCTGGCCGGCCGCAGCGCCCGCGTCATCCTGACCACCGACTCGCCGGGTTACTACCTGCGCTTCATCCAGGGCGACCCGACCATCAAGGCGCTGGTGCGCAGCACGCTCAAGTTCTGTGGCTTGCGCCCGGTGGACGTGACCCGCATCGGCCCCGTGCACAAGGCCGACGCACCCCAGCGCGAACGCTGGCTGGCCGAAGTCAAGTCCACCGGCCAGGCCGACGCCGGGCGCTTGCCCGCAGCGTCGCAGGACTGAGACGGCACGGCTTCCGGATCAGCGAGCGGTACCGCTCGGCAGCACCTGGCTGATGGTGCCGATCTGCTTGCGCAGATCGCCGCCCACCAGTTCGGCCACCGTCTGCTGATCGCTGGTCACGGTCAGACCCTGGGCCTGGAGCTTGGCCTTGACGTCGTCGGTGCTGGTGCCGGCGACCTGCGCCAGCACGCTGATGGGAGCCTGCGCCAGCGCGCGCACCGGAGGGGCAAAGCCGGGTTCGCTGCTTTCACCGCCGACGGGGATGAAGCTCAGCGCCAGGATGACGGCAAACACGCCCATGACGACCCGGGCCGTGGTCTGGGTGAAGTAGCGCTTGAACGCCGGCAGGTTCAACAGCAGGTGCAGGCCGACGCCGATCACCATGGCCCAGCTCAGCCATTCGTGGGCGGTCTTGTTCAGGCCGCTGTCGAGGTGGAAGAACATCAGCATGCCGGTGACGGCCGAGAGGCCGAAGGCGCCGATGACGAGCGGGGTGATCCAGGGGCGGTGGGGATTGAGTTTCACGGTTTTTCTCCTTCGATCGTGAGGCATTCCATGGTGGAACGCACCGATGAAGTTTCGTGGCGCCCGTGTGAACGGCGAGTGAACGCTGAGCGCGACCGCTCCTGTTTTTGATGCAGGTCAAACCCTCCCCGGTATGCGCCGTGGAGGCCGTGAGCGGGCCGCTCAGGAGGCGCTCACCGGCTCGGGGGTCTTGATGGGCTGGCCCAGGGCCTTGAGCACGTCGCGCACCATCTGCACCCGGTCTTTCACCTCGGGCAGCGGCTTTTCGATGCGCAGCTTTTCGTTGCCGGCGAGCTTGATGTGCCGGTTCTTCTGGATCAGCTCGATGATGCGCATCGGCTCGATCGGCGGGTTGGGCCGGAAGGTGATGTTCACCACGCCCGGTGCCGCGTCGACCTTGATCACACCGTAAGGCTGTGACAGCACGCGCAGGCGGTGCACGTCGATCAGCGTCTGCGCGGGCGGCGGCAGCTTGCCGAAGCGGTCGACGATTTCCTCCAGCAACGCATCGACTTGGTCGGCGGTCTTGGCGGTGGCCAGCTTCTTGTAGAACGACAGGCGCAGGTGCACGTCGCCGCAGTAGTCGTTGGGCAGCAGGGCGGGGGCGTGCAGGTTGATGTCGGTGGTGACCGACAGCGGCGCCAGCAGGTCGGGTTCGCGCCCGGCCTTGAGCGACTTGACGGCCTCGCTCAGCATCTCGTTGTAGAGCTGGAAGCCCACTTCCAGCATGTTGCCGCTCTGGTTTTCGCCCAGCACTTCGCCCGCGCCGCGGATTTCCAGGTCGTGCATGGCGAGGTAGAAGCCGCTGCCGAGTTCTTCCATCTGCTGGATCGCATCGAGCCGCTGGGCGGCCTGCTTGGTCAGGCCCTCGATCTCGGGCACCAGCAGGTAGGCGTAGGCCTGGTGGTGGCTGCGGCCGACGCGCCCGCGCAACTGGTGCAGCTGCGCCAGGCCGAACTTGTCGGCGCGCGCCATGACGATGGTGTTGGCCGTGGGCACGTCGATGCCGGTTTCGATGATGGTCGAGCACAGCAGCAGGTTGAAGCGCTGGGCCACGAAGTCGCGCATCACGCGCTCCAGTTCGCGCTCGGGCATCTGACCGTGGGCGATGGCGATGCGTGCTTCGGGCAGCAGTTTTTCCAGGGCCTGCTTGCGGTTCTCGATGGTCTCGACCTCGTTGTGCAGGAAGTAGACCTGGCCGCCGCGCTTGAGTTCGCGCAGCACGGCTTCGCGGATCACGCCGTTGCCTTCGTTGCGCACAAAGGTCTTGATCGCCAGCCGGCGCTGCGGCGCGGTAGCGATGACCGACAGATCGCGCAGGCCTTCGAGCGCCATGCCCAGCGTGCGCGGGATCGGCGTGGCGGTGAGCGTCAGCACGTCGACCTCGGCGCGCAGCTGCTTCATCGCTTCCTTGTGGCGCACGCCGAAGCGGTGTTCCTCGTCAATGATGAGCAGGCCCAGGTTCTTGAACTGGGTCTTCTCCGACAGCAGCTTGTGGGTGCCGACCACGATGTCGACGCTGCCGTCGCTGATGCCCTTCATCGCGGCGGTGATCTCCTTGGCCGAGCGGAAGCGGCTCATCTCGGCCACCTTCACCGGCCACTTGGCGAAGCGGTCCACCAGGGTCTGGTAATGCTGCTCGGCCAGCAGCGTGGTGGGCGCCAGAAAAGCCACCTGCTTGCCGCCGGTGACGGCGACGAAGGCCGCACGCAGCGCGACCTCGGTCTTGCCGAAGCCCACGTCGCCGCAGACCAGGCGGTCCATGGGCTGCGGGCTGATCATGTCCTGGATCACGGCGTGGATCGCGGCCTTCTGGTCGGCGGTTTCGTCAAAGCCGAAGTCGTTGGCGAAGGTTTCGTAGTCCTGCGGGCTGTAGCGGAAGGCGTGGCCCTGGCGCGCGGCGCGGCGCGCGTAGATGTTGAGCAGCTCGGCGGCGGCATCGCGCACCTGTTCGGCGGCCTTGCGTTTGGCCTTGTCCCACTGGCCGCTGCCCAGCTTGTGCAGCGGGGCCTCGTCGGCGCTGACGCCGGTGTAGCGCCCGATCAGGCCGAGCTGGCTCACCGGCACATAGAGCACGGCCTTGTCGGCGTATTCCAGGTGCAGGAATTCCTGCAGCGCGGGCGTGCCGTCGGCGTTTTTCTCGCCCATGTCGAGGTTGACCAGACCGCGGTAGCGGCCGATGCCGTGCTGCGTGTGCACCACCGGGTCGCCCACGTTGAGCTCGCTCAGGTCTTTGATCAGCGCGTCGACGTCGCTGACCTGCTCCTGCTTGCGGCGCCGCCGTGCGGTGGGGCCGGCGGCGAAGAGTTCGGTTTCGGTGACGAAGTCGAGCGCGGCTTCCTGCCACGCGAAGCCGGCGGTGAGGGCGGCGGTGGCGATGCCGATCTTTTCCGCGCTGCCCTCGAATTCGGCCAGCGAATCGAACGCCGGCGGGTTGACGCCGCTGGCACGGATGAAGTCGAGCAGGCTTTCGCGCCGACCGTCGCTTTCGGCCAGCAGCAGCACGCGGTGCGGCGTGGCGCGCAGGTGGGCCTGCAGGCGCGCCAGCGGGTCTTCGGCGCCACGCACAGCGGTCAGGTCGGGCAGCTTTTGCGCGAAGGCGTTGTCGGCAATGTCTTCCACCGCCGGGCGCAGGGCCAGTTGCGCGTGGCGGTTGGCCAAGCCGTAGAACTGTTCGGCGCTGAGGAACAGGCTTTCGGGCGGCAGGGCGGGGCGGTCGGGATCGCCCTGTACCAGGCGGTAGCGGTCGCTGGTGTCCTGCCAGAACCGCTGGAAGGCCGGCTCCAGGTCGCCGTGCAGCACCACCGTGGCCTGTTCACCCAGGTAGTCGAACACGGTGGCAGTTTCTTCGAAGAACAGCGGCAGGTAGTACTCGATGCCGGCGGTGGCGACGCCGTTGCCCATGTCCTTGTAGATGCGGCTCTTGGTCGGGTCGCCTTCGAGCAGTTCGCGCCAGCGGCTGCGAAAGCGCGTGCGCGCCGCGTCGTCCATGGGGAATTCGCGCCCGGGCAGCAGGCGCACTTCGGGCACCGGGTACAGGCTGCGCTGGCTGTCGGGGTCGAAAGTGCGGATGGAGTCGATTTCGTCGTCGAACAGGTCGACCCGGTAGGGCACGGGCGAGCCCATGGGGAACAGGTCGATCAGGCCACCGCGCACCGCGTATTCGCCGGGGCTCACCACCTGGGTGACGTGGTTGTAGCCGGCCAGGGTGAGCTGGCTCTTGAGCTTGGCCTCGTCAAGCTTTTGCTTGACCTTGAAGTGGAAGGTGTAGGCGGCCAGGAAGGATGGCGGCGCCAGCCGGTACAGGGCGGTGGTGGCGGGCACCAGCACCACGTCGGCACCCTGGTCCTGCTCGCCCGCGCGCGCCTGTCCGCGGTGGTGGATGCGCCAGAGCGTGGCCAGGCGCTCGGAGATCAGGTCCTGGTGCGGCGAGAAGCTGTCGTACGGCAGGGTTTCCCAGTCGGGGAACAGGGCGCAACGCAGGTCCGGGACGAAGAAGGCCATTTCGTCCATCAGACGCTGCGCGTCGCTGGCGTCGGCGGTCACGATGGCGGTGGGGCGGCCCTGGGCCTGCTCGCGTTGCGCGAGCTGGGCCAGCAGCAGGGCGTCGGCCGCGCCGACAGGTCGGGGCAAGGCGAAGCGCTTGCCGGGGGTGAGCTTGGGCAGATCCATGGGAGCCTTCAATGACGAACACCCCCCGACCGGTCAGGGTGGGGGGTGAAGCCGAGGATTTTAGAATGCCCCCGACCATGTCTGCCGAGCTTTCCGATAACCCTTCTTCTTCCGAGCGGCTGTTCGCGCTGCTGCCCTGCGCCGGCACCGGTTCGCGCGCGGGTACCGCCGGCCCCAAACAGTACGAGCCGCTGCTGGGCGTGCCGCTGGTGCTGCACACCCTGGGCGCTTTCCAGGCGGTGCCGCGCATCGAGCGCTGCCTGGTGGTGCTGGCCCCGGGCGACCGTTTTCTGACGGTGGATGACCCGAGCATCGAGCTGGTGCACTGTGGCGGCACCAGCCGTGCCGAGAGCGTGGCCAACGGGCTGGCCGCGCTGCGGGCCGGGGGCGCCGGGCCGAACGACTGGGTGCTGGTGCACGATGCGGCGCGCTGCCTGGTGACGCCGGCGCAGATCGATGCGCTGATCGATGCCTGTCTGGGCGATACGGTGGGCGGCCTGCTCGCGCTCAAGCTGCCCGACACGCTCAAGGCAGAGACCGGCGGCCGGGTGGCGGCCACGGTGGACCGCGGCGACAAATGGCTGGCCCAGACGCCGCAGATGTTCCGCATCGGGGCGCTGCAGGCCGCGCTCGCTGCACGCGCCGCCAGTGGCTACGACGGCATCACCGACGAAGCCAGCGCCATGGAGCTGGCCGGCGCCGCGCCGCGCCTGGTGCCCGGCAGCGCGCAAAATGTCAAGGTGACCTATCCCGAGGACTTCGCGCTGGCCGAAGCCGTTCTGAAGAGCAGACAACCATGAACATCCGCATTGGCGAAGGCTGGGACGTGCACGCGCTCGTGCCCGGTCGGCCCCTGATCATCGGCGGCGTGACCATTCCGCACACCCTGGGCCTGCTGGGCCACTCCGACGCCGACGTCCTGCTGCACGCCATCACCGACGCGGTGCTGGGGGCGGCCGGTCTGGGCGACATCGGCCGCCATTTCCCCGATACCGATCCGCGTTTCAAGGGTGCCGACTCTTCCGTGTTGCTGGCCGAGGCCGCACGGCGCGTGCGTGCCGCCGGCTATGAAATCGGCAATGTCGACAGCACGGTGGTGGCCCAGGCCCCCAAGCTGGCGCCGCACATTTCCGCCATGGTGGTGGCGGTGGCGCGGGCGCTCGGTGTCGAGGTCGGCCAGGTGAACGTGAAGGCCAAGACGGCCGAAAAACTCGGGCCCGTGGGGCAGGGCCTGTCAATCGAAGCGCGTGCCGCCGTGCTGATCCACCGCCGCTGAAGCACGGTGCCGGCGCGCTGTGTGCTGCGCCGCACCAACACGCCCGACTCAGTTGATGGCGCGCGGCAGCTTGATGTGCGCGGCCAGCCCGCCGGTGCTGCTGTTGGCCAGCGCAAACCGGCCTCCCATGCGGGTGATGGCGCGGTCCACGATGGACAGGCCCAGGCCGGTGCCCGTGGCCGCCGTGCGCGAGGAGTCGCCCCGGAAGAAGGGTTGGGTCAGTTGTTCCAGCAGTTCGGGCAGCACGCCCTTGCCGTGGTCGCGCAGCTTGATGAGTACCCAGCGCTCTCTGGGCTTGGCCGCGATGTCGATCTGCACGTCGCCGGTTTTGGGATCGCGCCCGTAGCGGCGCGCGTTTTCCAGCAGGTTGGAGAACACGCGCTGCAACTCCACCGCGTCGCCCAGCACGTCGATTTCGTGCGGAACGGCGATGTTGATCTGCACCGAAGCGTCGCTGCCGAGCGCGAACACCGCCGCTTCCACCACCAGGTGGAGGTTGACCCGCTGAAGGTCGGTGTGGTCGGGCCGGGCGTAGTCGAGGAATTTGTCGATGATGGCGTTGACCTGCTCGATGTCGGCCGTCATGTGCTCGCGCGCCTGGGGGTCGGCCACGCTCATCTCGGTTTCCAGCCGCAGGCGGGCCAGTGGCGTGCGCAGGTCGTGCGAAATCCCGGCCAGCATGAGCGTGCGGTCCTGCTCGATCTTGGACAGGCGCTGCGCCATGCGGTTGAAGCCGATGTTCACCTCGCGGATTTCGCTCGTGGCCACCGATTCGCTCAGTTGCGTCGCGTCGAAGTCACCCTCGCGCACGCGGCTGGCCGCGAACTGGAGCTTCTTCAGCGGGTGATTGATCAGGCGGGCGATGAGCGCCGCCCCGGTGAGGGAAAGGATGGCTGCCGTGGCCAGCCAGATCAGCCAGGTGGCACCCGTCACCGGCCCGATGCGGGAGGGGTCGGTCTGCAGCCAGTACAGGTCGCCATCGATCGAGAAGCCGATCCACAGGCCAGGCGTGCCGTTGACGGCGCGGGCCACCACGGTGTCGCGCCCCAGCCGTTGCTGAAGGGCGTCGGTGACGCCCCGGTTCAGGGTGTCGGTGTCGTAGGGCAGGTAGACGTCGTCCGGTTCGCGCAGGGCGATGCGCACCTTTTCTTCGTCGGCCAGGGTCTTGACCAGCGACACGCGAGCGATGGAGTCCGAGTGCACCAGCGCCGCGCGGGTGAGGTTCACCAGAGACGCCAGTTGCTGCGCACTCTGGATGGCCCGGGGTTCGAATTCCAGGGCGCGGAAGGTCTGCAGCCAGGCAATGATGCAGCCGATCAGCAGCAGCGACAGAAAGAAAAACGTTCGCCAGAACAGGCTCACGCCGCGCTTGGGCCGGGACCCCAGCGGAGCGGGGGCCGTTTCCAGGGCGGCGGGCTGGGTCTCGAACGGGGCGCGCGATTCGCTCATCCAGAGGCCGGTGCGTCAGTTGTTGCCGTCCGGCACGAACACGTAGCCCACACCCCAGACGGTCTGCAGGTAACGGGGAGAGGCGGCGTCGTCTTCGATCAGCTTGCGCAGACGGGAGACCTGCACGTCCAGGCTGCGGTCGAAGGGTTCGAACTCGCGGCCGCGGGCCAACTGGGCGAGTTTTTCCCGCGTCAGGGGTTGCCGCGGGTGGCGCACCAGGGCCTTGAGCATGGCGAATTCCCCGGTGGTCAGGGGCAGGTCGACCCCTTCCTTGCGCAGCGTGCGCAGGCTCAGGTCGAATTCGAACGGACCGAAGGTGACGACTTCCGCCTCCTGCGAAGGTGCGCCGGGCACTTCGGTCGGTGGGCGGCGGCGCAACACCGCGTGGATGCGGGCCAGCAGCTCGCGCGGGTTGAAGGGTTTGCCGAGGTAGTCGTCGGCACCGACCTCGAGACCCACGATGCGGTCGACGTCCTCGCTCTTGGCGGTGAGCATGATGATGGGGGTGCGGTCGCCGTTGGCGCGCAGGCGGCGGCAGATCGACAGGCCGTCCTCGCCGGGCATCATCAGGTCGAGCACGATCAGGTCCACCGATTCGCGCTGCAGCACGCGGCTGAGGGCTTTGCCGTCTTCGGCGAGCATGACCTCGAAGCCTTCCTGCATGAGGTAACGGCGCAGCAAATCGCGGATGCGAACGTCGTCGTCGACGACCAGGATCTTGTTGGGACGGGAGTTGGTCTGTGGCATCTTGGCAACCCGGAAAATGTAACAGGCCCCATTGTTACAGCGGTAAGTGCTTGTCCGCACTGGTTTTTTGGTAGTCTGACACGGTGTTACAAATGTTGCCGACCCCGCGTGACCCGTTCACCGGGCGGACATCCGAGAATGCGTCGGCTGAGACAGACTTTGCTTCCATGAACGCTTGCAGACTGGCCTTCAAGGCCCTTTTGTCCGTTTCCTTCCTGACCGCTTCGGCCTGGGCCAGCGAGCCAGGCCGCGCCGTGCAGCCCAAAGCCGCGGAAGCGGCAGCCCGCATGACCGGATCGGAGACGCCGGCCGACCACTCCCTGCGCGACTCGATCCGGCAGCAGGCTGGCGGACGCTCCGAGGAATGGAAACCCTATCGCCTGACCGAAGAACAGCGCCAGCAGTTGCGCACCCAGTTGCGGGGCGAAGACAGCGAGCTGTCGGCCCGGCCGCGCTGAGCGACGCCTTCCTTTCGCCGGCCTCCGCGGTCGGCCTATCCCCGTTTTCCCGCTTTTTTATGAGAGGAGTCGCCATGCGATCCACGGCTTTGGCCTTGCTTGTTCTGGTCGGTACCAGCACCGCGTCTTTTGCCCAGGCTGCCCCTGAGGTGCCGGCCAATGTGGTGAACCTGTCTGCCAGCGGCTTCATGGAAGTGCCGCAGGACCAGATGATGGTCACGCTCAACACCACCCGGGAAGGCGCTGACGCCGGCACGGTGCAGGCCCAGCTCAAGACCGCGCTGGAGCAAGCCCTGGCGGTGGCGCGAGTTGCTGCCCAGCCGCAGGCCATGGACGTGCGCACCGGTCAGTTCTCGCTCCAGCCGCGTTACGGCAGCAATGGCCGCATCAACGGCTGGCAGGGCACGGTGGAGCTGATGCTGGAAGGCACCGACTTCGGGCGCATCAGCACCACGGCGGGCAAGATCCAGAGCCTGACCATCGCCGATGTGGGCTACGCGGTCTCGCGCGAGGCGCGTCAGCGCCTGGAAAACGAGGTCCAGGCCCTGGCCATCGAGCGCTTCCGCGCCCGGGCCCAGGAGGTGGCGAAGAACTTCGGTTTTGCCGGCTACAGCCTGCGCGAGGTGCACATCAGCTCGACCGACCAGGGCGGTGGTCAGCCCCGCATGGTGATGATGCGGGCCGAAGCCAAGGCCGCTATGGCCGATGCCCCCATGCCCATGGAGGCCGGCAAGACCACCGTGTCTGTCAACGTGTCGGGCGCCGTGCAATTGCGCTGATGCCCGACTGAGCAACGCGGCTGGCGCATGATGCGCGCCGCTGGCGCCGTGGAACCCTACCGGTGCCGTCCCCTCGTTGCGCCAAGGCGCGCCACGAGGGAGAGCCGCATCAGCGGCGGCGCAAGGGGGTGATCACAAGATCGCGCTGCCGGGCCGTTCGCCGCGTTCGTAGACCACGTGGGCGCGGCCCACGATCAGCGAGTCGAGCGTCCCGATGTTGCCGGTGTCCTTGTTGCTGTAGGGCAGCTTTTGCAGCACGTAGCGCATGGCGTTCAGGCGCGCGCGCTTCTTGCAATCGCTCTTGATCACGGTCCAGGGGGCATCGGCCGTGTCGGTTTCAAAGAACATCGCTTCCTTGGCCTGGGTGTAGTCGTCCCACTTGTCGAGGCTGGCCATGTCGATCGGGCTGAGCTTCCACTGCTTGAGCGGATGGCTCTTGCGCTCCTTGAAGCGGCGGCGCTGCTCTTCGCGGCTGACCGAGAACCAGAACTTGATCAGGTGCACGCCACTGCGCACGAGCTGGCGCTCGAACTGCGGCGCCTGCCGCATGAATTCCTGGTATTCGCCGTCCGAGCAGAAGCCCATGACCTTTTCCACGCCGGCGCGGTTGTACCAGCTGCGGTCGAACATCACGATCTCGCCCGCAGTGGGCAGATGCTGGACATAACGCTGGAAGTACCACTGGCCGCGTTCGACCTCATTGGGTTTTTCCAGGGCCACCACGCGGGCGCCGCGGGGGTTGAGGTGTTCCATGAAGCGCTTGATGGTGCCGCCCTTGCCGGCGGCGTCACGCCCTTCAAACAGGATCACCACGCGCTGCTTCGTTTCCTTGACCCAAGCCTGCAGCTTGAGCAGCTCGACCTGCAGTTTGTATTTCTGCTGCTCGTAGGCCTTGCGCGACATCAGGTTCTTGTACGGATAACCGCCGCTGCGCCAGTCGGCCGCCAGCACCTCATCCGGATGGGTGATGGCGATGGCCTGATCGCGCCGTTGCAGGGTTTCTTCCTTGAGCAGGCGCCGGATGGCCTTGGCGTCGTCCGGTGAGGCGCCTTCCAGGATCGCGCGCAAGGACTCGGCCTTTTCCTTCTTGCTGGTGCCGGTCCGCGAGAGGATGTCGCGCACTGCGGCGAACTGGGCTTCCTGGTGTTTCTGGACCTTGGTCTGGGTGGTGACTTTGGCGATGCGTCGCGGGCGCGAACTGCCGGTCACGTCACCCAGGCTGGCGCGCCGCGTGGGCGCAGCGGCGGCTGGTGCGGGTTTGGTCCGGGTCTTGACCGGTTTTTTCGTGGGGCTCGGGCGGCTTTTGCCGGCGGCGGGAGCGCGGAGCGGGCCGGTGGCGGCGGTGGCATTCGAAGGGGCGCTGCGTTCGGTCATGGGCTTTTCACGAAAAATTCATCAATGGCCCAGTATGGACCGTCCCACGCCAATCTGCCTGACATTTGTCAGGCACGCGCCGCACCGCGCCGGCTCACGTGAGCTTTTTCACCAGCACCTGGCTGCGGCGGTCCCAGTTGTATTTGCGCTTGCGGGCCTCGGGCAGCCATTCGGGGCTGACCTGCACGAAGCCGCGCTTGATGAACCAGTGCATGGTGCGCGTGGTGAGCACGAAGATGCTCTGCAGACCCTGCGCCCGCGCCCGCGACTCGATGCGCTTGAGCAGGCGTTCGCCGTCGCCCTGGCTCTGGCTCTGCGGCGACACGGTGAGCGCGGCCATCTCGGCGGTGCGCTCTTCGGGGTAGGGGTGCAGGGCAGCGCAGCCGAAGATCACTCCGTCGTGTTCGATGATGGTGTAGCTGCTGGCATCGCGCTCGATCTCGGTGCGGTCGCGCTTGACCAGGGTGCCGTCCTTTTCGAATGGCTCGATCAGCGCCAGGATGCCGCCCACGTCGTCCAGGGTGGCTTCGCGCACGCTTTCCAGCTTTTCATCGACCACCATGGTGCCGATGCCGTCGTGCACGTAGATTTCGAGCAGCAGCGAGCCGTCGAGGGCGAACGGGATGATGTGGCTGCGCTCCACCCCACCTTCGCAGGCCCGGATGCAGTGCTGCAGGTAGAACCCGGTGTCGGTGGGCTGGGTGGCCAGCGGCAGGCTGGCCACCAGGCGCTTGGCATCGTCCAGCGGCAGTTCGGTGTCGATGTCGCTTTCGGGGTCGTTGGTGTCGACGCGGATGCCGGGCACCTCGGTCAGGAAGATCAGCTTGTCGCTCTGCAGCGCCACCGCCACCGAGGTGGCCACGTCTTCCATGCTCAGGTTGAAGGCCTCGCCGGTGGGCGAGAAGCCGAACGGGGAAATGAGTGCCAGCGCACCCATGTCCAGCGTGCGCTGGATGCCTTCGGTGTCCACCTTGCGCACCAGGCCGGAGTGCTGAAAGTCCACGCCGTCGATCAGGCCCACCGGGCGGGCCGTGATGAAGTTGCCGGAAATGACCCGGACGCGGGCGCCGGCCATGGGCGTGTTGGGCAGCCCCTGGCTGAAAGCGGCCTCGATCTCATAGCGCAACTGCCCGGCAGCTTCCTGGGCACAGTCCAGCGCCACCGGGTCGGTGATGCGCATGCCGTGCGAATACCGGGCTTCCTGCCCTTTGAGGCGCAGTTGTTCGTTGACCTGCGGCCGGAAACCGTGCACCAGCACGATCTTCACCCCCATGGCCTGGATCATGGCGATGTCCTGGGCGATGGAGGCCAGCTTGCCTGCCGCGATGCCTTCGCCGGTCAGTCCGATCACGAAGGTCTGATGGCGGAATTTGTGGATGTACGGTGCCACCGAACGGAACCAGGGCACGAAGGTGAAATTGAAGACGGTGGACATGTGTGGCGGGTGGGGCAGAACGGCAGGGTGCGCGGGATAATCGCCGGCTGCCTGATTTTGACTGAAGTTCGCCCTTGTCTTCCGCGCCGCTGACCATCGAGTTCCCCGAATCCCTGCCTGTTTCCGCCCGCCGGCAGGAAATCGAGGCCGCCATTCGCGACCACCAGGTGGTGATCGTCTGCGGCGAGACCGGTTCGGGCAAGACCACCCAGTTGCCCAAGATCGCCCTGGCCATGGGGCGGGGCCGGCTCCATGCGAAGCCGGGTCAGCGCGGTCAACTGATCGGCCACACCCAGCCACGGCGGATCGCCGCCAGTTCGGTCGCCAAGCGCATCGCCGAGGAACTGAAGACCCCGCTGGGCGAGGTGGTCGGCTACAAGGTGCGCTTCCAGGACCGGCTGAGCCGGGACGCGTCGGTCAAGCTGATGACCGATGGCATTTTGCTGGCCGAGACGCAGACCGATCCGGACCTCAAGGCCTACGACACGCTGATCATCGACGAGGCGCACGAACGCAGCCTCAACATCGACTTCCTGCTGGGTTACCTGCGCCAGCTGCTGCCGCGCCGTCCCGACCTGAAGGTCATCGTCACCTCGGCCACCATCGACGCGGACCGCTTTGCCGACTACTTTTCGTCGGCCAAGGGCAAGGCGCCGGTTCTCATGGTCTCGGGCCGCACCTTCCCGGTCGAAGTGCGCTACCGGCCGTTCGAGGAAAGCCGCGAATACGACCTGAACAACGCCATCGCCGACGGCGTGGACGAGTTGTGGCGTGGTGGGGCAGGTTCGGGTGGGGACATCCTGGTGTTCCTGCCGGGCGAGCGCGAGATCCGCGAGGCCGCCGACCACCTGCGCAAGCACCTGGCGCACCAGCCCGCGCTGCGCAACGCCGAGGTGCTGCCCCTGTTTGCGCGCCTGTCGCAGGCCGAGCAGGACCGCATCTTCCAGCCACACGGCCAGCGCCGCATCGTGCTCTCGACCAACGTGGCCGAAACCTCGCTGACGGTACCGGGCATCCGTTTCGTGATCGACGCGGGCACGGCGCGCGTCAAGCGGTACAGCTTCCGTCAGAAGGTCGAGCAGTTGCTGATCGAACCGATCAGCCAGGCGGCGGCCAACCAGCGTGCCGGGCGCTGTGGCCGGGTGGCCGATGGGATCTGCATCAGGCTCTACGACGAAGCGGATTTCAACGGCCGTCCGCGCTTCACCGACCCCGAAATCCTGCGCAGTTCGCTGGCTGGGGTGATCCTGCGCATGAAGGCGCTGCATCTGGGTGCCGTCGAGGACTTCGCCTTTCTGGAGGCGCCGCAGCGCCGTGCCATCACCGACGGCTACCAGTTGCTCGCCGAGCTGGGGGCGGTGAATGAGGGCAACGAACTCACGCCGGTGGGGCGCACGCTGTCGAAGCTGCCGCTGGACCCGCGCGTGGGCCGCATCCTGCTTGAAGCGCGCGAGCGCGGTGCGCTGGACGAGGTGCTGGTGATCGCCTCGGCGCTGAGCCTGCAGGACGTGCGCGACCGTCCGCTGGACAAGCAGACCCAGGCCGACCAGGCACACAAGAAGTTCGACGACGAGAAAAGCGAGTTCACCGGCACGCTCAAGCTCTGGAAATGGCTGACGGACAGCAAGGGTGGCGACGGCCATGAGCACAAGCTCAGCCACCGCCAGTACGAAAACCTGCTGCGCGAGAACTACCTCAACGTGCGGCGGGTGCGCGAATGGCGCGACATCCATTCGCAGCTGCATACCGTGGTGGCCGAGCAGGGGTGGAAGCTCCACACGCCACCGGCTCGCCCGGCGCCGGGCCGCCCCAAGCCGGGCGACGCCCCCTCGGGGGGCAGCGCCCCGCGCAGCGGCGGAGCGTGGGGGCAGACACCCGCCAGCTACGAGCAACTGCACCTGTCCATGCTCGCCGGTCTGCTCGGCAACATCGGCTGCAAGAACGACACCGAGGACTGGTACCTGGGTGCGCGCGGCATCAAGTTCCACCGTCACCCCGGCGCCAACCTGAGCAAGAAGCCCGGCCGCTGGATCGTCTGCGCCGAACTGGTGGAAACCGCGCGGCTGTTTGGCCGCGGTATTGCGAACATCGAGCCGCAGTGGCTGGAACAGGTGGGCGGCCACCTGCTCAAGAAGCAGGTGCTGGACCCGCACTGGGAGAAAAAGGCCGGCCGCGTCAGTGCCTACGAGCGCGCCACGCTGTACGGGCTGGTGGTTTACCAGCAGCGGCGCGTCGACTACAGCAAGGTGGACCCGGCGGGTGCGCGCGAGCTGTTCATCCGCGAGGCCCTGGTCGGTCACCTGCACGACGACACCTGGGACAGCAAGCTGCCGTTTCTGGCGGCCAACCGCCGCACGGTGCGCGAGGTGCAGGAGCTGGAACACAAGGCGCGGCGGCAGGATGTGCTGGTCGACGACGAGCTGATCTACGCCTTCTACGAGGCGCAGGTGCCGGCTGACATTGCCAACGGCGCGGCTTTCGAGCGTTGGTGGCGGGACCACAGCCGAGAGAACCCCAAGCTGTTGTTCCTGACCCGCGAAGAGCTGATGCGCCACGAGGCCGCAGGCATCACCACCCAGGCTTATCCCAGGACCCTCCGCCTGGGCGGGGTGGACTGCGCGGCGGCCTACCTGCACCAGCCGGGCGACCCGCGCGACGGCGTCAGCGTCACGGTGCCGATCTTTGCACTGAACCAGGTCAGTGAAGACCGCTGCGACTGGCTGGTGCCCGGCATGCTCAAGGACAAGGTGCAGGCCCTGCTCAAGACCCTGCACCAACGCCCGCGCTCGCGCCTGGTGCCGTTGCCGGCCACGGCCGAGAAGATGACCGAGGCGCTGTGTCAGCCCGAGGTGTTCGGACACGGCAGCCTGATGGATGCGCTGCTCAAGCTGGTGCGCGAGGCCACGCAACTGCCGGTGCAGCGCAACGACATCAAGGTCGACATGCTGCCGGCCCACCATTTCATGCACCTGCGCGTGGTGGACGAACACGGTCGACAACTGGGCCAGGGCCGCAACTTGGGCGCGCTCAAGGCCGAGCTGGGTTCCCAGGCGCGCGGGGCCTTCCAGGCGCTGGCACAACTCAAGCTGCAGGACATGGCCGCGACCGCCGCCGCACCGGTTTCACCCGAGCCGCCACCGGCCCAGGCCGAAGGCCGCCGCCGGGTGCCTGCGAGCGACGCGACCAAGGGCGGCAACAAGGCACCGGTCTCAGCTTCACCGTCCGGCCCGGCCACGGTGGCCGAGCAACGCCACACCGCCTGGGATTTCGGTGAGCTGCCCGAGCTGATGGAAATCCGCAAGGGCGGCCAGACGCTGATCGGCTTTCCGGCCCTGATCGACGACGGCGACGCGGTGCGCATCGAGGTCTTCGACGAACCCGAGGTGGCCCAGGCGCGGCACCGTGCCGGCCTGCGCCGTCTGTTCGCGCTGCAGATCAAGGATGCGCTCAAATACCTGGAAAAGAACCTGCCGGGATTGCAGGCCATGGGCGTGGCCTACATGAACGTCGGCAAGACCGACAGTGGCGGCGCAAAAGGTGGCGACGGGGGCACGCTGGACGAGCTGAAGCACCAGATTCTCGACCTCGCCCTGGACCGCGCGTTCCTGACCGATCCGCTGCCGGCCGATGCTGCCGCGTTCAAGGCGCGTATCGACGAAGGAAGAGGGCGCCTGACCCTGATCGCCAACGAGATTGCACGCCAGACAGGCACCATCCTGGCCGAGTTCGCCGCCGCCCAGCGCAAGCTCAAGGACAGCAAGCCGCCGGCCGATGTGGCGGCTGACGTGCAGCAGCAGTTGCAGCGCCTGGTGCCCAAGACCTTCCTGAGCGCCACGCCCTACGCGCAGTTGCAGCACTTCCCGCGCTACCTCAAGGCGGTGCAATTGCGGCTGGACAAGCTTCGCGGTGACCCCGCCCGGGATGCCGCCAAATTCGCCGAACTGCGCCCGCAGGACCAGCGCTTCTGGCGCCTGGTGGCCGAGCGCAAGGGTGTGCAGGACGCGCGTCTTCAGGAAGTGCGCTGGCTGCTGGAAGAGTTGCGCGTGAGCTTCTTTGCGCAAGAACTGCGCACGCCGCAGCCGGTGAGCATCAAACGCCTGGAAAAGGCGTGGGGTCAGCTCACCAACTGAGCGCTTTCAGCCCGCCGCCAGGGCCACACGGGCACCCTGGACGCCCAGTTCCGTCTGCTGGCTCAGCCGGTCGACCACGCTGCGGGCATCCTGCTCGGTGGCGAACTGGTTGATACGAACTTCGAAGCGGCCGTCCTTGCCCATGACCTCGGCGGGATAACCGGCTTCGACCAGGCGGTCGCGCAGGGCCCCGGCCTGGCCTGCCGTGGGCAGCAGGCCGAGCACCGCACGCCAGCGCCCGCCTTGCACCAGCACCCCGCTGCCTGGCGCGAGTTCGGCCTGCGCGATGAACTTGGCCAGTTGGTCCGGTGTGGCCTGACCGGCGGGGGTCTCCGGCTGACCCGTGAACACCACCCAGAAGGCGCCCGGCTTTTCCAGGGCGATGTCCGGGCCGCTGTCCCGCTGCACGGCGACCTTGCCCTCGAAGACGCAGACCGCGTCGTGGTCGGCGTCGGTCATGCTCCAGAAGTCCGTGCCGCGGATCCCCACCGTGGCGGTGGCGAGCTTCAGATTGAGCTGGCGCTGATGTCCGGCCAGTTTGCTGGAGATGTCGGTGGCGTAGCGGAACACGCCGGTGACCAGCCGCAGCGCGCTCTGGATTTCCTGCGGTTGCGCCACCCCGTGGCGTTTCACGCTCATCGCTTCGATGACCAGTTCGGTGGCCTCACCGAGCTTGACCTGGCTGCGGTCGGGCAGGCGCAGCAGCATGCGCGCCTGCCGGGCGGTCTGGGCCTTGTCGCCATCGCGCAGGCTGATGCCGGGCTGGGCCGCACGGCGGTCGCCATGGCGTTCCACCCAGGCGGGCAACTGGACGGCCTCCACCAGGGTGGGGGCGGCCTGGGCATGCGCCAGACGCGGACCGATGCCGATCGCGCAGGCAGCGAGCGCGACGCCCGAGAGCGTCAGTCGCAACCAGGCGCGGCGCCGAGGGACGGTCAGGACAGGGAAACGGGTGGGGGGCAACGACATCCGGGATCTCCGTGGTTTTTGGGGGGCGAAATCAGACAGGGAGCGGCGGCAAACCGCGCCGCTCCAGACTGGTACGCAGCGGTTTCCGTTTTGGATGCAAGATCGGTCCTGCGGGGTTTTTCTGAAGCGAAAAGCACTGCAGCCGGGTGCCTCAGAGGCGGTGGCTGGCTCCGGGCAGGGGAATCCGGTGGCTTCAGGTTGCGGCGGCGGTCAGAGCCGCGCCAGTCGGCTCAGCGCCTCGCGCAGGGTCTCGTCCTTTTTGGCGAAGCAGAAACGCACCACCTTCTGGTCAAAGCCGTTGCCGTAAAAGGCCGACAACGGGATGGCGGCCACCCCGATTTCGCGTGTGAGCCATTGGCAGAACTCGGCCTCGGGCAGATCGCGCTCAGCCACCGCCAGGCTCTCGATCCCCACGCACTGGAAATACGTGCCCTGGCCGGGCAGCAGCCGGAAACGGGTTTGTGCCAGGCCTTCGCGGAACAGGTCGCGCTTGCGCTGGTAGAAGCCGCTCAGTTGCCGATAGGGCGCGGGGTCGGCCATGTGGGCGGCCAGCGCGTGCTGCATGGGCGTGTTGACGGTGAACACATTGAACTGGTGCACCTTGCGGAATTCGGCGGTCAGTGGCGCGGGCGCCACCACGGTGCCGACCTTCCAGCCGGTCACGTGGTAGGTTTTGCCGAAGCTGCTGACGATGAAGGCGCGTGCGGCCAGGCCTGGAAAGCGCGCGGCGCTCTGGTGCTCCTGGTCGTCGAACACCATGTGTTCGTAGACCTCGTCGCTGATCAGCAGCACATTGGTCGGGGCGAGCAGCGCTTGCAGTTTGCGCATGTCCTCGGCGCTCCAGACCTGACCGCTGGGGTTGTGCGGACTGTTGATCATGAGCGCGCGGGTGCGCGGCGTGATGGCGGCGGCGATGGCATCGAAATCGGGGCGGAACGTACCCGGTACCAGCGGCACGCGCACGACCTTGCCGCCAGCCAGCTCGATGTTGGGCACGTAGCTGTCGTAGCAGGGTTCCAGCACGATGACTTCGTCGCCCGGGTGCACGATCGCCAGGATGGCGGTCAGGATGGCCTGGGTCGCGCCGGCGGTGACGGTGATTTCGGTGGCCGGGTCGCAGCGCAGGCCATAGAGCGCCTGCATCTTGGCGGCCATGGCCTGGCGCAATGCCGGAACCCCGGGCATGGGTGGGTACTGGTTGTGGCCGGCCTTCATGGCGGCGGTGACGGCGTCGACCAGGGCCGGGTCGCAGTCGAAGTCGGGGAAGCCCTGGCCCAGATTGACAGCACCGGTTTCGGTCGCCAGGGCCGACATCACGGTGAAGATGGTGGTGCCGACTGCGGGCAGGCGCGAGTCGAGCAACGGGGTGTGCGGGGCGGCAGCGGTCATGGCGGTGTCAGATTTCGTATTCGTCGTGCGAGCCGGACATGGCCCGCAGGATCAGGTCGCGGGAAAGCCGGTCGCTCAGCAGCTCGGCAAAACGCAGCACGAAGTGCCGCAGGTAGGTGCCGCGCTTGAACGCCACGCGCGCGAGGTTGTGTCCGAACAGGGCGCCCGCGGGCCGGGCGACCAGATCGGGTGACTGGTTGTCGCCCTGGACGGCCATTTCGGCCACGATGCCCACGCCCATGCCGAGCTTGACGTAGGTCTTGATCACGTCGGAGTCGATGGCTTCGAGCACGATGTTGGGCTGCAGATGGCGCAGCGCGAAAGCCTGGTCGATCCGGGTGCGGCCGGTGAAGCTGGGGTGGTAGGTGATCAGCGGCACCTGGGCCAGGTCTTCCAGGCCGATGCGCTCACGCTGGACCAGCGGGTGGTCGAAGGGCAACACCAGCACGTGTTGCCACTCGTAGGCCGGCAGGGTGACGAGGTCAGGGTAGTTGGCCAGCGACTCGGTGGCCATGCCGATCTCGGCCACCTCGTCCATCAGCATGCGCGCCACCTGGTCGGGCGAACCCTGGTGCAGGCTCACCGCGACCTTGGGGTAGGTCTGGCGCAGCTTGGCGACAGGCCCGGGCAGCACATAACGCGCCTGGGTGTGGGTGGTGGCAATCGACAGCGTGCCGCTGTCCTGGGCCGAATACTGCTCGCCGATGCGCTTGAGGTTGTTGACCTCGCGCAGGATGATGTCGATGCTCTTGAGCACCTGCTGCCCGGGCTCGGTCACGCGCTTGATGCGCTTGCCGTGGCGGGCGAAGATTTCCACGCCGAGTTCGTCCTCCAGCTCGATGATGGCTTTGGAGACGCCCGGCTGCGACGTGTGCAGGGCTTTCGCTGCTTCGGTCAGGTTGAGGTTGCGGCGCACCGCTTCTTGCACAAAGCGGAACTGGTGCAGGTTCATGGGTTCTCTTCCAGGGCAATGCGGGCCAGGAGTTCGGTCAGGCGCGGGTGTTCGCCAGCCGCGGGCAGGCATTCGACCGGCACGCCAGGGTGCGCCTGCACCAGGGCCTGCACCAGCCGGGGCAGGTCTTCGCGGGCGTGTTTGCCCATGCCGAAAAACAGGGGCAGCACGCGCACCCGGGTCGCGCCCTCAGCCACCAGCGCGTGGGTGGCGGTGGGGAGGTCGGGCTCGGACAGTTCCAGGTACGCGCAGACCACCCGGGACGCCGGGCTGGCCTGGGCAATGCGGCTGGCCACGGCCTCCACCGGTTGGCGCCACAGCGGATCGCGCGACCCGTGGGCCAGGACAATGACGCCCAGCATGCGCTACCTCCTGAGCACCAGCCAGCCAAAGGCCGCCAGCGAGACCACTGAATAGATCATTGCGGGAGCGGCCGCGGCCACCCAGGGCTCCCACTGATTGAGGTTGCCGACGTAGCCGAACACGTTGTTCAGCAGGAAGAAGCTGATGCCGATCATCACGCCGCCGAACACATAGCCCGTGATGCCGCTGGTGCGGAAGTGCAGGTAGGCAAAGGGCAGGGCGAGCACCACCATCACCAGGCAACTGAGCGGGTAGAACACCTTGCGCCAGAACTCGATCTCGTAGCGCAAGGCAGTCTGGTCGTTGGCCTCCAGATGGCGGATGTAGGCGAACAGGTCGGTGGTGCGCATGCGCTCGGGCTTGAGCAGCGCCACCGACACCATCTCCGTGGTGATGCTGCTGGGCCAGCGGTAGCTTTCGGTGTCTGTCCGGATCACGCGGCGCGACTGGGTGTCGGCACCCTCGAACTTGCGAACCTGCACCTGGTTGAGCAGCCAGGTTTCGTCGGCACCGATATGGCCGGACACCGCTTCGAGCGACGAACGGATGCGGCCTTTTTCATCGAACTCGAAAATGCGGACGTCCGACAGACCGCCTTCCGGGGACAGCGAGCCCACATTGACGGAGAAATTGCTGCTGCCCTGTCGCTCCTTGAGCCAGGCGCCGGTCTGGCCGACGCTGATGCGGCCGTGAAAGCTGGCCTTGAGCAACTGGGCGGTCTTGTCGGTCACGGGCGCCAGGTAGTCGCCGACCGCGAATGTGAGCACCGCAAAGGTCAGCCCAACGCCGAGCAAGGTGTGCAGGGCGCGCCACGGTCCCAGGCCGCTGGTTCGCAGGATGGTGTATTCCGAGCTCTGCGCCAGTCGCGCCATGACCGCCACCGTGCCGATCAGCACGCAGATGGGCAGCAGCTCGTAGATGCGGCTGGGCAGCAGCAGGGCCACGTACAGAAACGCGTGGCGCAGTTCGTAGGTGGCGTTCGGGTCGATGCGGGACGGGCGGCCCAGCGAGGTCAGCTCTTCGAGGAAGTCGAAGAAGAAGAACAGCGAAAGGAACGACAGCAGGACAAAGCCGGTGGTGACGGCGACTTCGCCGTAGATCAGGCGCCGGATGGTTTTCATGGTTGCGGCAGGCGCTTGGGAATGAACAGGTCGCGCAGGCTCAGGGCCTGGTGCCGCTTGGCCAGCCAGAGCAGGCACAGGACCAGCACCCCGCCGTGCAAGGCCACCAGGGTGGGCAGCAGCGGTGTCTGGCCGGTCGCGATCGAGCGCTGCGTGATGTTCAGGAGGTTGAAATACACCGTGAACGCGAACAGCGTGAACAGCAGGTTGCCGCTCTTGCCCGCGCGCGGGTTGCTCACGGTGGCCGCGAGTCCCAGGATGATCAGGTTGATGGCGCTGAACACGACGCCGACGCGCCAGGCAAGTTCACCCTGGCTGGCGGCATCCCAGCTGTCGATCAGCGACCAGGTGCTGCGGGCCTTGAGCGACTGGCCTTCCATGAGCTGCTGGGCCGAGTCGCCGATCAGCACGCCATAACTCATGAAGTCGCTGATCTTGAGCTGACCTGTCTGGGCGTCGCGTTCCATGCGCTGGCCCTGTTCCAGCACCAGGTAGGGTCGGTCGTTGATGGTCTCGACGCGCCCGGCGCTGGCCGTGGTCACGGTTTCGCGACCATCGTCCTCGATGCTGGAGATGAACACGTTGCGGCCTTCGATGCCGTCGCTGGTGTCCTTGTCGATGAAGAACACGCGGCGACCGCTGGACGACTCCTGGAACTGACCGGGCGCGATGCGCTGCAGGTCCGAGCGGCTTTCAAAGCGCTCGCGCAGATTGGCCGTCTGCTGGTTGGCCCAGGGCCAGACCAGGAACACCATCAGGCCGATCACCGCCAGAATCGGCCAGGCAAAGCGCAGAACCGGGGCCAGAAAGGCCGTGATCGAGCGGCCGCTGGCAAACCAGATGATCATCTCGCTGTCGCGGTACATGCGCGAGAGCACGGACACCACGGCGATGAACAGTGCCAGCGCCAGAATCGTCTGGGTGTAGCCCAGGACCGTGTAACCCAGCACGAGCATGATCTCTTCGGGGTTGACGCTGCCACGGGATGCGGCACCCAGTGTGCGGATCAGTACCATGGTCAGCACGATGGTGAACAGAATCACCAGCGTGGCACCGAAGCTGCGAGCGAGCTCTTTCCGGAGAGACGATTGGAATAACATCGAGCGAGTAACGACAATTTTCGACATTATGGACTTCGAACTCAAAGCCTTGACGGCCGCTCAGGCCGATTCCCTGGCGGCCGATGCGCTGCTCGTTCTGGTGCCCGACGAGGGCGTGCCGGCTTCCGGTTCGGCGCTGGCCGGGCTGGCCACCGATGCGGTGCAGCGCGGCGACCTGGAAGCCGGTGTGGGCAAAACCTTGGCCTGTTACCGACCGGCCGGCGTCAAGGCCACGCACGTGGTGCTGGTGCGCGCCGGCAATGGCTCTGCCGCAGCGGTGCGCAAGGCGGTGGCTGCGGGCATGACTCTTTTGCGGCAGCCGTCGCTGCGCAAGCTGGGGCTGGTGCTGTCCTGGCTGCCCGAATCGGCGCAGGGGGCTGCTGCCCGTGCGGCGGTGCCGGCGGTGGCCGAGCAGAGTTACGTCTTCACGACCACCAAGCCCACGGCCAAGCCGCGGCCGCTCAAGCAGGTGACCGTGGGAGTGACGCGCGTGGCCGCTGTTCGCGCGGATTTCGACGTGGGGCGCGCCCAGTTCGTGGGGATGGAGACGGCCAAAGAATGGGCCAACCGGCCGGCCAACCACGCCACGCCGTCGATGCTCGCCGATGCCGCGCGCAAGCTGGGCCGCAAGCCGGGCCTTCAGGTGGAGGTGCTGGGGCCGAAGGAGGTGGCGGCGCTGGGCATGGGGGCGTTCTTGGCCGTGGCGCAAGGCTCGGCCGAGCCGCTGCGCTTCATCGTGTTGCGCTACAACGGTGGCGCGCGGGGGGCGGCGCCCGTGGTGCTGGTGGGCAAGGGCATCACCTTCGATACGGGGGGCATCTCGCTCAAACCTGCGGCCGAAATGGACGAAATGAAGTTCGACATGGGGGGCGCTGCCAGCGTGCTGGGCACGTTCGCCGCGCTGGCCGAAGCCCGGCCGGCGTTGAACGTGGTCGGTCTGATCCCGACCTGCGAGAACATGCCCGATGGCCGCGCGGTCAAACCGGGTGATGTGGTCACCAGCATGAGTGGTCAGACCATCGAAATCCTGAACACCGACGCCGAAGGCCGCCTCATCCTGTGTGACGCGCTGACCTATGCGGCCCGTTTCCAGCCGCGTGCACTGATCGACATTGCCACCCTCACCGGGGCTTGCGTCATCGCTCTCGGGGCTGTGCGTTCGGGGCTGTTCTCGGCCCGGGACGACCTCGCTGCCGCGCTGCAGCAGGCCGGAGAGCAGGCCCTCGATCCTTGCTGGCGCATGCCGCTGGACGATGAGTATGGGGACGGCCTGAAGTCGCACTTTGCCGACATGGGCAACGTGGCGGGTCGCGCCGCCGGGGCCGTGACGGCCGCGAAGTTTCTCCAGAAGTTTGTGGCCGAACAGCCTTGGGCACATCTGGACATCGCGGGCACGGCCTGGAAGAGCGGGGCCGCCAAAGGGGCCACAGGGCGTCCTGTGCCTTTGCTGCTGCAGTTCCTGCTCGACGAATCGGCCCGCATCGCTGCGTCGCCGGCGGCACCCCAAAAACCGGCCCGTCGCCGTTCGGCCAAGGCCTGAATGACCGCAGACCGGGTGATCGGCGTTTTGCCATGAGCGAGGTGGCCTTCCATTTCAATGCGCCCGAGCGTGTGGCTTATGCCTGCCGCCTTCTGCGCAAGGCTTACCTGAAGGGCGCGCGCGTTCTGGTCTGGATCCACGAGGCAGAACTGCCCACGCTGGACACCGCGCTCTGGACCTTCGCGCAGGGGGAATTCGTGGCGCACGCGCGGGCTCGCGACCCGGAACCTGTGCGCCGCCACGCGCCGATTCTGTTGACCGACGATCCGGATGGGGTTCCGTTTGAAGCCGATGTGCTGGTCAATCTGGCGGGCAGCTGGACGGATGGCTTCACGCGGTTCGGGCGGGTCATTGAAGTGGTCACCCAGGACCCTCAGGACCGAGCCGGTGCGCGCGAGCGCTGGATGCGGTACCGGCAGCAGGGTTTTGAACCCCTTCGGCACGACCTGGCCCTCGCACCCGGTACCTGATTGAGCCTCTGTGTGAGCAAGTCCGCTACCTCCTGAAAGGGGCATTCACATCGGGTTTGCTTATGGGGCATTTCTTGCATTCATAAGACTCGCCGCCCGATCCGTTCCGGCCCAAGGGCTTTGCGCGGGTTTGAACGATGTGCTTTTTTTGGAGTATCTTTACGGACGTGGAGAAAAAAAGTTCCCTCCGCAGATCAACATCTCATTCCTTTCCGAGGATATTTATGCAACTGAACACCAAACTGGCCGTCATTGCAGCGGCTGTCGCCCTGGCCGCCTGTGGCAAGAAGGAGGAGGCAGCGCCCGAGGCTGCTGCGCCGGCAGCGGCTCCTGCAAGTGAACTGGTTGTGAAGATCGGTCACGTTGGCCCGACCAGTGGCGCGATTGCCCACCTCGGCAAGGACAATGAAAACGGCGCCAAGATGGCCATCGAGGAACTGAACGCTGCGGGCGTCATGATCGGTAGCCAAAAGGCCAAGTTCGAACTGCTGGCCGAAGACGATGCTGCCGATCCGAAGCAAGGCACCGCCGCTGCCCAGAAGCTGGTCGACGCCAAGGTCAACGGCGTGATCGGTCACCTGAACTCGGGCACGACCATTCCCGCTTCGCAGATCTACAACGACGCCGGTATTCCGCAGATTTCTCCCTCGGCGACCAACCCCAAGTACACCCGCCAGGGCTACGCCGGTGCTTTCCGTGTCGTGGCTGACGACACCGCATTGGGCGGCACCCTGGGCAAGTACGCGGTCGAGACGCTCAAGAGCAAGAACATCGCCGTGATCGATGACCGCACGGCCTATGGTCAGGGCGTGGCCGACGAGTTCGAAAAGGCCGCCCAGGCCGCTGGCGGCACCATCGTGGGCCGCGAGTTCACCAACGACAAAGCCACCGACTTCAACGCCATCCTGACTTCCCTGAAGGCCAAGAAGCCCGACGTGGTGTTCTTCGGCGGTATGGACGCCGTGGCTGGCCCGATGCTCAAGCAGATGAAGCAACTGGGCATCAACGCCAAGTTCATGGGTGGCGACGGCATCTGCTCGAGCGCGCTGCCGCAACTGGCTGGCGATGGCCTGTCGGATGACCAGGTCTACTGTGCCGAAGCCGGTGGTGTGGAAGGTGAACAAAAGGCTGGCATGGAGAAGTTCCGCGCGGACTTCAAGGCCAAGTTCGGTGCCGAAGTGCAGGTGTATGCCCCGTACGTGTACGACGCCGTCAAGGTCATGGCCGACGCCATGGTCAAGGCCGGCTCGTCCGATCCGGCCCAGTACCTGCCGGCGCTGAAGGCCACCGACTACAAGGGTGTGACCGGCCAGATCGCCTTCGACGAAAAGGGCGACATCAAGAACGGTGCCCTGACGCTGTACACCTACAAGGGCGGTGCCCGTTCCGAACTGGCTGTGATCCGCTGATCCGCCGGGATGCGCGGGCACCGGTGCCTATCACCGGCCGCCCGCGGCCCCATCAAAAAAGCCTCCCGCACGGGAGGCTTTTTTTCTCGCCGGTGCCCTTTCAGCAGACTGGGCCCGGAGGGGCGCGGAGCCCGCCTTACTGGGCCGCCCAGCCACCGTCCATGTTCCAGGCCACGCCGCGCACGTTCGCCCCGGCCGGAGAGCACAGAAACACGGCAAGTTCGCCCAGTTCGTCGGGTGTGGTGAACTGCATGGACGGCTCTTTTTCACCCAGCAGCAGCTTGGTGGCTTCCTCGTTCGACAGGCCGAGCGCTGCAGCCTTGGCATCCACCTGCTTTTGCACCAAGGGTGTGAGCACCCAGCCGGGGCAGATGGCATTGCAGGTCACGCCGGTGGTGGCGTTTTCCAGGGCGGTCACTTTGGTCAGGCCCACCACACCATGTTTGGCGGCCACATAGGCCGACTTTTCCGCCGAGCCCACCAGGCCGTGCACCGAGGCCACGTTGATGATGCGTCCCCAGTTGGCGGCCTTCATCGCCGGCAGCGCCAGGCGGGTGGCGTGAAAGGCGCTGGACAGATTGATGGCGATGATGGCGTCCCAGCGCTCGACCGGGAAGTCTTCCACCTTCGCCACATGCTGGATCCCGGCGTTGTTGACCAGGATGTCGACCCTGCCGAAGCGCTCGGCGGCGGAGGCCATCATGGCTTCAATCTCGGACGGCTTGCTCATGTCGGCGCCGTGGTAGGCCACCTGGACGCCCAGGGCCGCGATCTCGGCCTGTGGGCCTTCGGCGTCCCCGAAGCCGTTGAGCACGATGTTGGCGCCCTGCCGGGCGAGCGCCTTGGCGATCCCCAGTCCGATCCCACTGGTGGAGCCGGTGACGAGGGCAGTCTTGTTCTTGAGCATCGGTAATCTCCAGTTCCATTACGATAGGTTGAACAGCAATCGCAGGCATTATCGACGGAGACCCGAGGGGATGGACCGCATCGCACAGGCACCCACACTGCAGCACATCGACGTCTCAGGCCCCGCCGCCCAGGCCGGGGACGTGCGGCGCATGGCGTGGTGGTTCTGGCCGAGCCGAGAGCCGGCCAGGTCCGTCGTGGTGTGTGTACATGGCCTGACGCGCCAGGGGCGGGACTTTGATGTTCTGGCCGGTGCGCTCTCCCATCAGGCGCACGTGGTGGCGGTCGATGTGGCTGGGCGCGGGCACAGCGACTGGCTGGCCGACCCCATGGGCTACCAGGTGCCGACCTATGCCGCCGATCTCGGCCAACTGCTGCATCACCTGCGCCAGCGCTTTCCCGGGTTGCCCGTGGACTGGGTGGGCACCAGCATGGGCGGGCTCATTGGCATGACACTGGCGGCGCAGCCGGCGCTGGCGCCCAGGCGGCTGGTGCTCAATGACGTCGGCCCAGTCATCGAGTGGGAGGCCCTGCGGCGCATTGCCGACTATCTGGGCCGTTCGCCCACGTTCAGCTCCGAAGCCGAGGGCGTGCGCTATCTGGTGCAGATTGCTGCCGGATTCGGTCTGCACAGCGATGCGGAGTGGCATGCGCTGTCGGCCCCCATGCTGCGGCTTCGCGAGGGTATCTGGGGCCTGCATTACGACCCCACCATCGCCGTGCCCGTCCAGGCCCTGATGGCGCTCGACGAAACCAGTTCCCGACAGGCCGTTCTGGCCGGGGAGGCGGCGCTCTGGGCACTGTATGACCGCATTGAGGCTCCGACGCTGTTGCTGCGCGGCGCCGATTCCGATCTGCTGACCCGCGAAACGGCGGACGCCATGTCCCGGCGTGGACCGAAGGCCCGCTGCGTGGAGTTTGCCTGTGTCGGCCATGCGCCGTCGCTGGTGCCGGCCGACCAGGTGGCCGCTGTCTGCGCCTTTCTTGACGCGGCCTGACAATGACGGCGGACAACGACATGAAAAGAACTTTTTCTTCCGCCATGGAGGCGCCTGCTGCCGACGGCAGTGCAGCACCCGCCGCGGCCAGGCCATCGGCCATCGTGGCGGCTACCGCAGCCAGCCTGCCGGCGGACAGCCAAGCGCTGGCCCGCGCCCGCGCATTCGCCGAACCGCTGCTGGCGTTCGAACAACTGGACACGGGCGAAAACATCCTGGCGCATGCCGATGCGGTGGCGGGCATTCTGCGGGACATCGGTGGTTCCGAGGCGATGCAGGCGGCGTCCTATCTGGTTTATGCCTGCCGCTATCTCAACCGGCCGCAGGAAGTGATCACCAAGGCTTTCGGCGAAAACTACGCTGCGCTAGCCATGGAGACCACCAAGCTGGTGCAGTTGCAGCACCAGGCGCGCGAGAAGGCGGCCGAGGTGCAGGCGCGCAAGGCCGAGGAGCGCCAGGTGGCCCAGGAACAGGCACTGCCCGGGAGCTCGTCGGCCAAGATGCCGGTGTCCGAGCTGGCGGCAAACCAGACCGAAAACGTGCGCAAGATGCTGCTGGCGTTTTCGCGCGACCTGCGGGTGGTCATGCTGCGACTGGCATCCCGGCTGCAGACGCTGCGCTACTTCGCCGCGACCAAAGGCGATCCGGGGGCCGCGCTGGCCAGCGAGTCGCTCAGTGTGTTCGCCCCGCTGGCCAACCGCCTGGGCATCTGGCAGATCAAGTGGGAGATGGAGGATCTGGCCTTCCGTTTCCTGGAGCCGCAGACCTACAAGGAGGTCGCGCGGCTGCTGGAGGACAAGCGCATCGAGCGCGAGCAGCATGTCGAGCAGGTGCGCAGCGAACTGGAAGCGTCGCTGCAGGCGCAAGGCATCCAGGCCAGCGTGCAGGGCCGGCCCAAGCACATCTACAGCATCGTCAAAAAGATGCGTGGCAAGTCGCTGGATTTCAGCCAGGTGTTCGACATCCGCGCCTTGCGGGTCGTGGTGCCGGCGGTGGACGACTGCTACGCGGTGCTGGCCTTGGTGCATGCCCGCTTCACGCCAGTCGCCGAGGAGTTCGACGACTACATCGCCAAGCCCAAGCCGAACGGCTACCAGTCTCTGCACACCGTGGTGCGCGATGCCCAGGGGCGCGCTTTCGAGATCCAGATCCGGACCCAGGCCATGCACGATCACGCCGAACATGGCGTGGCCGCCCACTGGGCCTACAAGGAGGCGGGCTCGAAAGGCTACGCAGGCGTGTCGGCCAGTTCGGAGTACGACGCCAAGATCGCGGTGCTGCGGCAACTGCTGGCTTGGGAACGGGACCTCAGCGGCGGCGGTCGCCACGATCTGTTCGACGACCGCATCTACGTGCTCACGCCCGATGCGGCGATTGTCGAGCTGCCACGCGGCGCCACGCCGGTGGACTTCGCCTACAGCGTGCACACCAGCCTGGGCCACCGCTGCCGAGGGGCCCGCGTCGACAACGCCATGGTGACGCTGAACACGCCGCTGCAGAACGGCCAGACGGTCGAGATCATCGCGGCGAAGGAGGGCGGACCGTCCCGCGACTGGCTCAACCCCGATCTGGGTTATCTGGTCGGGCACCGTGCCAAGAGCAAGGTGCGCGCCTGGTTCAATGCGCAGGCGCTGGAAGTCACCGTCGCCCGTGGCCGTGAAGTCGTGGAGAAACTGCTCCAGCGCGAAGGCAAGACGGCCGTCCGACACGATGACCTGGCGGCTGCATTGGGCTTGTCCTCGGCCCAGGAGCTGTTCGAGCAGGTGGGCAAGGACGAGCTCTCGCTCAAGGCCATTGAAGCGCAGCTGCGGCCCGCCGAGCCGGTCGAGGCGCCCGAGGTGCCGCTGCTGCGCAAGCCCCGGCGCCCCACCGATGCGGCGCCCGGCAGCGTGCTGGTGGTCGGGGTCGGGGCACTCATGACGCAACTGGCACGCTGCTGCCGGCCGGCGCCACCTGACGACATCTGCGGCTTTGTCACCCGTGGCAAGGGCGTGAGTGTCCACCGCTCGGACTGCACCGATTTCCGGCACCTGCAGCGCAAGCATCCGGACCGTGTGATCGAGGTGCAATGGGGCGATGCCGGGCAGGGCGCGCGCGATGGCAAGGGGCCGGTCTATCCGGTCGACGTGGCGGTGGAAGCCCAGGATCGCCAGGGCCTGTTGCGCGACATTTCCGATGTGTTCGCGCGCGAAAAGATCAATGTGATCGGGGTGCAGACCCAGTCGGTCAAAGGCGTGGCCTGGATGACGTTCACGATCGAGATCACCGACGCACGCCAGGTCGCGCGGGCCATGTCCGTGGTGGGCGATGTCTCGGGCGTGCGCATGGTGCGCCGCAAGTGAAGCTGGCCAGTCGAAAGCCCAAAAAGCCGTGCTATAATGCGAGCTTCGACACGATCGAAGGCGCGTAGCTCAGTTGGTTAGAGCACCACCTTGACATGGTGGGGGTCGTTGGTTCGAATCCAATCGCGCCTACCAAATGCCCAAAGCCCGGTTCTCCTGTGAGACCGGGCTTTTTTGTGTCCGTTTGGGCTTGTTGTTGAGTGGTTTGGGCTGTCGTTGGGGAATTGCGTCCATGACAGGGTTGCTGTCGCCTGGTGGCGGCTCTCGCGACGTCGGTAGGAGTTGGTGGGGCCGCCCCGCCGGCTGCAGAGCTTGCCGGTAGCGATGTGACGGGACGGTGATCCACAGGGTAAACCCATGCTGCGCCGCGGCGGGGCCTTCCTAGAATGTGGCGTATGCTCGGTTCATTCGGCATGGGCTGTGGCTCCCCTATCTGAGAAGGTTCCGTCAGTGCAAAAAAGCAAGGCTCCTGACAGTGGTGCGAAGACCGCATCCATTCGGGTGATCAAGAAGTACCCCAACCGGCGTCTCTACGACACCGACACCTCGTCGTACATCACCCTCACCGAGGTCAAGGCCCTGGTGATGGACAACGAGCTTTTCGTGGTGCGCGACGCCAAGAGCAACGAAGATCTCACGCGCAGCATCCTGCTGCAAATCATCCTGGAAGAAGAAACGGCCGGTGTGCCCATCTTCACCGAGCCGGTGCTGGCGAACATCATTCGCTTCTACGGGCATTCCATGCAGGACTTCATGGGGGCCTACCTGGAAAAGAACGTCCAGATCTTCATGGACCTGCAGTCCAAGATGTCCGAGCAGTCGAAGGGCCTCAATCCCGAGGTCTGGCAGCAGTTCATGAACGTGCAGTCGCCCATGATGCAGGGCATGATGGGGGCTTACTTGGAGCAGTCTCGCCACGCGTTCACGCAGATGCAGGACCAGATGCAGAAGAACAGCGAGCAGATGCTGGCAGCGCTCGGACTCAAGCGCTGAGTGCACTTCCGGGGCGGGTCTGAGACAATCCCGTCCCATCATGACAGAACCCCACATTTCATCGGGCGCTGCAGCGCCCAAGGTTGGCTTCGTTTCGCTTGGGTGCCCGAAGGCGCTCACAGACTCCGAACTCATCCTCACGCAACTGAGCGCCGAGGGCTACCAGACCAGCAAGACCTTCGACGGCGCCGATCTGGTGATCGTCAACACCTGCGGCTTCATCGACGATGCGGTCAAAGAAAGCCTGGACACCATCGGGGAGGCCTTGGCTGAAAACGGCAAGGTCATCGTGACCGGCTGCCTGGGGGCGCGGCAGGCCGAAGGCGGGCACAACCTGGTGGAGAGCATCCACCCGGCGGTGCTGGCCGTCACGGGCCCGCACGCCACGCACGAGGTGATGGAGGCCGTGCACAAACACCTGCCCAAGCCGCACGACCCGTTTGTCGATCTGGTGCCGGCCCAGGGCATCAAACTCACTCCGCGCCACTATGCCTACCTGAAGATCAGCGAGGGCTGCAACCACCGCTGCACCTTCTGCATCATCCCCAGCATGCGGGGCGATCTCGTCAGCCGCCCGGTGGGTGACGTGCTTGGCGAGGCGCGCCGCCTGTTCGAGGCGGGTGTCAAGGAACTGTTGGTGGTCAGCCAGGACACTTCGGCCTACGGTGTGGATGTCAAATACCGCACCGGTTTTTGGGATGGCAAGCCCGTGAAGACCCGCATGCTGGATCTGGTGCGCGAACTGGGCGAGCTGGCCAAGGGTTTTGGGGCCTGGGTGCGGTTGCATTACGTCTACCCCTATCCGCATGTCGACGAGGTGTTGCCGTTGATGGCTGAAGGTCTGGTGCTGCCCTATCTGGACGTGCCTTTTCAGCACAGCCACCCCGATGTGCTGCGGCGCATGAAGCGCCCGGCCAGTGGCGAGAAGAACATCGAACGTCTGCAGCGCTGGCGCGAGCTGTGTCCCGATCTGGTGATTCGCAGCACCTTCATTGCGGGCTTTCCGGGCGAGACCGAGGCGGAGTTCCAGCATTTGCTCGACTTTATGGAGGAGGCGCAGATCGATCGCGCGGGCTGCTTTGCCTATTCGCCGGTGGCCGGTGCTGCGGCCAACGACATTCCTGGCGCCGTGCCCGATGCCTTGCGCGAAGAGCGCCGTGCCCGGTTCATGGCGGTGGCCGAGCGGGTTTCCGCGCAGCGTCTGCAGCGGTACGTCGGAGCGACCATGCAGGTGCTGGTCGACTCGGCTCCGGGCATGGGCAAGAAGGGCGGGGTGGGGCGCTCCTATGCCGACGCCCCGGAGATCGATGGTGTTGTGCGGCTGTTGCCGCCCCAGAAGATCAGCAAGACACTCAAGATGGGTGAGTTCACCAAGGCGCGTATCGTGGCTGCTGAGGGACACGATCTGCTGGCGCTACCGATCTGACTTGCGAGGCCTGTTGGTTGCGGGAGAACTTGGAGGGTTTTTCCGCGACCGTAGGCTGGCAGGCTTGCCAAAGAGTAATGCTGGTGCAGCTTGGTAAGGGGCAAAACAAAAAGGCTTGCCGATGGGTATCGGCAAGCCTTTGCATTTTTGGTGCCCAAGAGAGGACTCGAACCTCCACGCCTCTCGGCGCTAGTACCTGAAACTAGTGCGTCTACCAATTCCGCCACCTGGGCATCTCAGGAAGCTCGCATTATAGCTCGGTTTTTTGGTTATTCGGAAGTCCTGGCCGGATTTTCTGCATGTCGGCAGCAGGTGTCTGGTCTGCGTGAAAAAAGAAAAAGGGCTTGCCGCTTCGAAGCTGGCAAGCCCTTATGATGGTGGTGCCCAAGAGAGGACTCGAACCTCCACGCCTCTCGGCGCTAGTACCTGAAACTAGTGCGTCTACCAATTCCGCCACCTGGGCATCTCAGGAAACAGCTATTCTAGCAGTTGAAAACAGCATCAAAGCCATAGTGAACGAAAAAAACAGCCTGCTGGCCGAATTTGAAGGCATCGTCTCCGGTCACCGTGATGGACACGGTTTTGTGATCCGCGATGACGGACAGCCCGACATCTATCTTCCTTCCAACGAAATGCGAGCGGTCCTGCACAAAGATCGCGTCAAGGCCCGCATCGTGCGGCTGGATCGCAAGGGTCGCCCCGAAGGCCGGGTCACCGAAATCATTGAACGCTCGGATGCGCCCATCATCGGCCGGTTGCTGCAGGAAAGCGGTGTCTGGCTGGTGGCGCCGGAAGACAAGCGCTATGGGCAGGATGTGCTCATTCCCAAAGGTGCTACCGGTTCCGCCAAGGCGGGCCAGGTGGTGGTGGTTGAGCTGACGGAACCGCCCGCGCTCTACGGTCAGCCCGTGGGGCGGGTCAAGGAAGTGCTGGGGGAGATCGACGATCCCGGCATGGAGATTGAAATTGCGGTGCGCAAATATGGCGTGCCACACCAGTTTTCCGAAGCGGCCATGGCCGAAGCCCGGGCGCTGCCCGACAAGGTGCGCCCGACCGATTTGCGGCAGCGCGTGGATTTGCGTGATGTGGCCCTCGTGACCATCGACGGCGAAGATGCGCGCGACTTCGACGATGCCGTGTACTGCGAACCGGCCAGGGTGGGCCGGGCCAAGGGCTGGCGCCTGTTGGTGGCGATTGCCGACGTGAGCCACTACGTCAAAACGGGCGCCCCCATCGACGTCGACGCCTACGACCGCGCCACGTCGGTCTATTTCCCGCGCCGCGTCATTCCCATGCTGCCGGAGAAGCTCTCCAACGGCCTGTGCTCGCTCAATCCCGACGTGGACCGCCTGTGCATGGTCTGCGACATGCTCATCAACGCCAAGGGCGAGATCCACGCGTACCAGTTCTATCCGGCGGTGATGCACAGCCACGCACGCTTCACCTACACCGAAGTGGCGGCGATCCTGCAGAACACGCGCGGCCCCGAGGCGCAGAATCGCAAACCGCTGGTGCCGCACCTGTTGAATCTTCACGATGTCTACCGTGCGCTGCTGGCGGCCCGTCAGAAGCGCGGGGCGGTGGACTTCGAGACCGTGGAGACGCAGATCGTCTGCGACGAATCGGGTCGGATCGACAAGATCGTGCCCCGTACCCGCAACGACGCGCACAAGCTCATCGAAGAGTCGATGCTGGCGGCCAACGTCTGCTCGGCCGACTTCATTGGCCAGAGCAAGCATGCCGGCCTGTTCCGGGTGCACGAAGGGCCCACGCCGGAAAAGCTCGAGACGCTGCGCAACTACCTCAAGTCCATGGGCGTGTCCCAGACCGTGAGCGAACGGCCCCATCCCTCCGAATTCCAGCAGATCGCCAGTGCCACGAAGGACCGGCCCGACGCTCAGCAGATCCACACCATGCTGCTGCGTTCGATGTCGCAGGCCATTTACACACCCATGAACGAAGGGCATTTCGGTCTGGCGTTCGAGGCTTACACGCACTTCACCAGCCCGATCCGGCGCTACCCCGATCTGCTGGTGCATCGGGTGATCAAGGCCATTCTGCTCAAGCAGCGCTACCAGCTCCCGGCCTTGCCGACGCCGGGCGAGGCGCACGCCAAGCTCAGCAAGCGGCTGGCCAGCCGTGCCAAGGCGCCCACCCAGCAGCCGGTCAAGAAGCCCTCGGGCGAGGTGCTGGCCTGGCAGGCAGCCGGTCTGCATTGCAGCGCGAACGAGCGCCGCGCCGACGAAGCCAGCCGCGACGTGGAAGCCTGGCTCAAGTGCAAGTACATGCGCGAGCATCTGGGCGAAGAGTTCAGCGGCGTGGTGACCGCTGTCACCAGCTTCGGACTCTTTGTCACGCTCGACGCCATGTATGTGGAGGGGCTCATCCACATCACCGAGCTTGGCGGGGAATATTTCCGTTTCGACGAGGCGCGTCAGGAGCTGCGCGGCGAGCGCACCGGGATCCGCTATTCACTCGGCACACGGGTGCAGGTGCAGGTCAGCCGGGTCGATCTCGATGGCCGGCGCATCGACTTCCGTCTGGTGGGTGGCGACGAGGATGTGCTGCTGCGGGCGATGCGCGACAAGAGCGGGCACGGTGGTGCAGGCCAGGACGAGCGAGGCAAGGCCGCGCGCCACGATGCGGGTGCCCGCCGGTCGCCGGGTAAAAAGGCCCCCAAAGGCGCGGGGCCCTCGGCGACTGTGTCTGGGGTCGCTCCTGGCCAGAATGCGGCGGGCAAGAAGGCTGCACGCCCGTCCGCCAAGTCGCGGCGCGGCCGGCGCTGAGTTGGCGTCGCCTCGGGGGACAATGCGCCGATGCAAGTTCTGGATTTCCTGCTCAAAACCCTGTTTTTCTTTCTGATCGGGGCGGCTTTGCTGCGTGCCTGGATGAACCAGTGGCGCATCCAGATGTCCGTGCAGCCGGGGCGTTTCGTGATCGCAGCCACCGACTGGCTGGTCAAGCCCTTGCGGCGCCTGCTGCCGCGGGCGCTCATGCAGAGTCGTATCGACTGGGGCAGTCTGCTGGCGGCAATGCTGATGGCGCTGGCTTACGCCGGGCTCTGGCTGGCCATCGTCGTTCAGGGCGGCAGCACGGTCCTTGCTGCCGCTACCCTGTGGCTGGCCATCGGGATTTTGGCCTTGAAGATGCTGGCGTTTGTGGTGTTGCAGGGTCTGATGCTGCTGCTGTTGCTGTACGCCGTGCTGTCCTGGGTGCAGCCGCAGGCGCCAGCGATGTCGGTGCTGGAGCGATTGTGCGGCCCCCTGCTGCGGCCGGTGCGCCGGTTCGTTCCCACGGTGGGCGGGCTGGATCTGTCGGTGCTCGTTCTGCTGGTGCTGCTGCAGGTGGGGTTGATTGTCCTGAACTGATTCAGACGCTCAGCCCTGGGCGGCCAGCCAGCCGGCGACCATGGGTCGTCCCGGATGGTTCTGCGACCATTGCTCGGCATGCAGTCCGTGGCGGTGTACTGCCGTGGCAACAGTGGTGAGCAGTGTCTCGTCGTCCAGGTTGTCAGGGATGGCCGCCAGTGCGGCCCCGATCAGGCCGGCCAGCACATCGCCTGTGCCTGCCGTGGCCAGCGCCGGATCGCCGCTGGCATTGATCAGGGGCGGCAGCCGGGGGGTGGCCGACACCGTGCCCGAGCCCTTGAGCACACAGACGGTACCCCAGGTCTCGCTCAGCGTGCGCGCGGCCTGCAGGCGATTGCCCATGATCTGTGTAGTGCTGGATCCGAGCAGGCGGGCGGCTTCAAGCGGATGCGGTGTCATTACCGTCACAGCGTCGCGCTGTCGGCGTTGCTTCAGTTGCCTCCCCAGCGCCGGGCTTTCAGCGATGCGGTTGAGCGCGTCGGCGTCCAGGACGAGGCGCGGAGCGTGTTCCAGCAGGCCGGGCAGCACGGCCTCCACCGCTTCACCGCCGCCGCAGCCGCAAACCACGCAAGCGTGTGCCAGCAAGGTGGGATTGAGCAGGGTGTCGGGCTGGCGAAGCATCAGTTCAGGACTGGCAGGGTCCCAGGCGATGGGGTGCTGGGTGTCGGCGAGCAAGCCCACAAAGACGCGCCCGGCGCCCGCGTGCAGGGCCGCACGACCGGCGAGCAGGGCGGCGCCCACCATGCTGGCGCCGTTGAGGTCGATGTGTTGGCCGCCCAGGACGATCACATCGCCTTGACGCCCTTTGTGTGTGGCGTGTGGGCGGGTGGGTGTTGCGTGCTCGGGCACAAAGAGCCGGGCGTCCGGCGTCGCTGTCGGAGGCTGGATACCGAGCTCGTCGAACCAGACGGTGCCAGCGGCATCACGGCCATCTGCCGTGAACAGGCCGGGCTTGAGTGTGAGCAGACTCAGGGTGTGCCGTGGTCCGGGGGGCGTTCGGGGCAGGCCCCCGTTGCTCCAGGCGGCACCGGTGTCGCCGTCCAGCTGGCTGGGCACGTCGACGCAGAGCACGGTTGCCGAGGTCTGCCGCAATTGCTGCAGGTGCTCGGCCAGGCGTCCCTCTGGGCGGCGGCGGGCGCCGATGCCGAGCAAAGCATCGATGGCCAGGTCGAATTCCTCAGGCGGGTGCTCGGACACGGCCAGGCCGGAGGCCTGAAGCTGCTGCCAGGCGTTGGCGGCATCATCAGGCAGGCGGTCCGGCTCACCGCAAAAGGTCACGGTGATTTGTGTGCCCGTGTGGCGGGTCCTGTGCCATTGATGCAGACGGCTTGCCGCCATCAGGCCGTCGCCGCCGTTGTTGCCGGGGCCGCAGGCCACCCAGACATGGCGGGCGTGTGGAGCCAAGGCCAGTGCCAGCTCGGCCACGGCCGTGCCGGCGCGGGCCATCAGGGTGTGTGCGGGGAGCGCGGCTGCGGCATCGTGCTCGATCAGGCGTGTGGCGGAAGCGAGAAAGAGGGGCTCGGGGGACGGTCCGGGAACGCGGCGCATGGGGTGGTCGGCAGATGCTATAATCGATAGGCTTTGCTGAGTGCTGGCTGCCATTGGGGCGGTCAGCGCCAAGCAGGGAAATCGCAAGCCGGTCCATCCAGGTGTTGCCCGTGCGCCAGGCGCAGGGTGATCGGGGCCGGATTTTAGACCCAACCTTCGGAAAGAAATCCCATGTCTATCTCCATGCGCGAAATGCTGGAAGCCGGTGTCCACTTCGGCCACCAGACCCGCTTCTGGAACCCCAAGATGGCTCCGTACATCTTCGGTTCCCGCAACAAGATCCATATCGTCAACCTCGAAAAGACGCTGCCGCTGTTCGAGGAGGCCCAGAAGTTCGTGCGTCAGCTGTCGGCCAATCGCGGCACCATCCTGATGGTGGGCACCAAGCGCCAGTCGCGCGACATCGTGGCCCAGGAAGCCCGCCGTGCCGGCGTGCCCTTCGTTGATCAGCGTTGGCTGGGTGGCATGCTGACCAACTTCAAGACGGTCAAGACCTCCATCAAGCGCCTCAAGGACATGCAGGCTCAGAAGGAATCCGGTCTGGACAGCATGAGCAAGAAGGAACAGCTCATGTTCAATCGCGAAATGGAAAAGCTGGAAAAAGACATCGGTGGCATTCAGGACATGAACGCTCTGCCCGATGCCATCTTCGTGATCGACGTGGGCTTCCACAAGATTGCGGTGCTCGAAGCCCAGAAGCTGGGTATCCCGCTGGTGGGCGTGGTCGATACCAACCACTCGCCGGCTGGCATCGATTACGTGATTCCTGGCAACGACGACTCGGCCCGCGCCGTGGCGCTGTACGCCCGTGGCATTGCTGACGCCATCATCGAAGGCCGCTCGAACGTGGTCACCGACATCGTCAAGGCGGCCGGCGAAGGCAGCGACGAATTTGTCGAAGTCCAGGAAGACGCGGCCGCCTGAGGCGGGCTTTCTTCCCCGGATTCGTCCGGCAAGGAGGGGCTCGTGTAGCCCCTTTTTTGCAAGCATCCCCGAACACCATTTGTCCGCCGGCCACTCGGTCACGGGCTTGAAGGAGAACTGAACATGGCAATTACCGCAAGCATGGTTGGCGAACTGCGCGCCAAGACCGATGCCCCCATGATGGAATGCAAGAAGGCGCTGACCGAAGCCGATGGCGACATGGTCAAGGCCGAAGAGATCCTGCGCGTCAAGCTGGGCACCAAGGCCGGCAAGGCCGCCAGCCGTGTGACCGCTGAAGGCGTGGTGGCGTCCTTCATCGATGGCAGCACCGGTGCGTTGATCGAAGTCAACTGCGAAACCGACTTCGTGACCAAGAACGACAGCTTCCTGGCGCTGGCGAATGCGGCTGCCAAGCTGGCTGCTGAAAACAATCCCGCTGACGTGGCCGCTCTGGGTGCCTTGCCCTACGAGCAGGAAACCTACGGCCCGACCCTGGAAGAAGTGCGCAAGGGTCTGATCGGCAAGATCGGCGAAAACATGTCGTTCCGCCGCTTTCAGCGCTGGTCTGCTGGCAGCAAGCTGGTCAGCTACCTGCATGGCACGCGCATTGGCGTGATGGTCGAGTTCGATGGCGACGCGGTGGCTGCGAAGGACGTGGCCATGCACATTGCAGCCATGAAGCCGGTGGCGCTGTCGTCGGCCGACGTGCCCGCTGATCTGATCGCCAAAGAGCGTTCGGTGGCCGAGCAGAAGGCTGCTGAATCCGGCAAGCCTGCTGACATCGTCGCCAAGATGGTTGAAGGTTCGGTGCAGAAGTACCTCAAGGAGGTCTCGCTGCTGAATCAGGTCTTCGTGAAGGCTGCTGACGGCAAGCAGACCGTCGAGCAGTACCTGAAGTCGGCGGGCACCACCGTCAAGGGTTTCACCCTGTATGTGGTGGGTGAAGGCATCGAGAAGAAGGTGGACGATTTTGCTGCCGAAGTGGCTGCCCAGGTGGCTGCCGCCAAGGGCGCCTGACGTCCTGCTGGCCGGGTGGCCCCTCTGGGCCCCGGCCTTTGCCTCCGATACGGGCCGCAAGGCCCGTTGTCGTATCTGCGTCCGTCCGGAGCATCCGGGGCGGATGCCATTTTTTACGTTGCATGCGGGTTTCCGGTCGCTGGTTGCCGTCCGTGCATCGCTACACTAGCTGGTTGTTTTCTCCTTCATCCGATCCAGGGATTCCGCGCTCATGCCTGCCTACCAACGCATTCTCCTCAAGCTTTCGGGCGAAGCCCTCATGGGCGACGATGCCTTCGGCATCAACCACGGCACTATCGTGCGCATGGTCGAGGAGGTTGCGGAGGTCACGCGTCTGGGGGTGCAGGTCGCGGTCGTCATCGGTGGTGGCAACATCTTCCGTGGCGTGGCCGGGGGGTCTGTGGGCATGGACCGGGCCACGGCCGACTACATGGGCATGCTGGCCACGGTGATGAACTCGCTGGCGCTGGCCGACACCATGGAAAAAGCCGGCTTGGTGGCGCGGGTGATGTCGGCCATTGCCATCGAGCAGGTGGTCGAGCCCTACGTGCGCCCCAAGGCGCTGCAGTACCTGGAAGAAGGCAAGGTGGTCATTTTTGCCGCGGGTACGGGCAATCCGTTTTTCACCACCGACACCGCGGCGGCCCTGCGCGGGGCCGAAATCGGTGCGCAGATCGTGCTCAAGGCCACCAAGGTGGATGGCGTCTACACGGCGGACCCCAAGAAAGACCCTTCTGCCACGCGTTATGCCTCCATCACCTTCGACGAGGCCATGGGCAAAAATCTGCAGGTCATGGACGCGACGGCCTTCGCGCTTTGCCGTGACCAGAAGCTGCCGATCAAAGTGTTCTCGATCTTCAAGCCCGGGGCTTTGCGCAACGTGGTGCTGGGTGGGGACGAGGGCACTCTGGTGCACGTCTGAGCGCGGCAGAACAACAACCCATTCAGGAGCTTTCATGAGCAGCATTCCCGAGATTCGCAAGACCGCTGAACACAAGATGCAGCAGTCGCTGGAGGCCTTGAAGGCCAGCCTGGCCAAGATCCGCACGGGTCGGGCCAATCCGCAGATCCTGGACACGGTGCATGTCGATTACTACGGGTCCATGCTGCCACTGTCGCAGGTGGCCAATCTGTCGCTGCTCGATTCACGCACCATCGGGGTGTCGCCGTGGGAAAAGGGCCTGGGAGCCAAGATTGAAAAGGCCATTCGTGAATCCGATCTGGGTCTCAATCCCCAGAGCCAGGGCGATCTGATCCGGGTGCCGATTCCGCCGATGACGGAAGAGCGTCGTCGCGAGCTGACCAAGGTGGTCAAGCACGAAGGCGAAAACGCCAAGGTGGCGATCCGCAACCTGCGGCGCGATGCCAACGAGCACGTCAAGAAGCTGCTCAAGGACAAGCTGGTTTCCGAAGACGATGAGCGTCGCGCGCAAGATGACGTGCAAAAGCTGACGGACCGCATGATCGTCGAGGTGGACAAGCTCGTGGCCGCCAAGGACCAGGACATCATGGCGGTCTGATCCGCCCGCTCATGTCGTTGTCGCAACGTCCCGATTCGCGCTTGTCCGGCCCCGCTGCCTCCGTCCCGCACCACGTGGCCGTTGTCATGGATGGCAACGGTCGGTGGGCGAAAAAGCGCCTGCTTCCCCGAGTTGCCGGGCACAAACAGGGCGTCGAGGCGTTGCGCCGTCTGGTGGAGCTGTGCATAGAGCGCGGCATCGCGGTGCTGACGGTGTTTGCGTTTTCCTCCGAAAACTGGAAGCGCCCGGAGGACGAAGTGTCGGGCCTGATGGACCTGCTGGCCCTCGCTCTGTCGCGGGAGGTTCCTTCGCTGGACCGTCACGGTGTCCGCCTGCATTTCCCCGGTGATCGCAGTGGTCTGTCCGCGAAGGTGGTCCAAGGGCTGGAGCAGGCCGAGCGGCAGACTGCTGGGAACAGCCGGCTAGTGCTCAACGTGTGTTTCAACTACGGCGGCCGCTGGGACATCGTGCAGGCGGCGCGCCAATTGGCTGCCGAGGGGGCGCCGATCACCGAAGCTTCGCTGGGTGAACGCACCGCGCTGGCCCATGTGGGCGACCCCGACCTGCTCATCCGCACCGGGGGCGAGTTGCGCATCAGCAATTTTCTGCTCTGGCAATGTGCCTATGCCGAGCTCTATTTCTCTTCCTGTCTCTGGCCGGAGTTCGATGCGCAGGAACTGGACCGCATCCTGGCCGATTTTGCGCGGCGCGAACGGCGTTTCGGCCTGACGTCCGAGCAGCTTCCGCAGGCCCAGGCCGAGCCCCGCCATGCTTAAACAGCGGGTCATTACGGCGCTGGCACTCTTGGCGGTTCTGTTGCCCGCGTTGTTCTACCCGTCTTTCGAACCGTTTGCGGCCTTGTCGCTGGTGCTGATCGTCGCTGCCGGGTGGGAGTGGGCGCGGCTCAACGGCTGCGGAACCACCGCCAGTCTCCTCTGTGGCGCTGGCCTGGGGGGCGTGCTGGCGCTCGGCTGGTCGCTCGGGGTGCTGGACATGGCATGGCCTGGTCTGTGGGGTGCCGCGGGGGGGATCTGGCTGGTGCTTGCCATCGTGGTCCTGCGCCAGGGGGTGGCTGCCTGGTCAAAGTGGCCATCAGGGGTGCGCGTCGTGGGTGGGCTCGTGCTCATCGGTTGTGCCTGGTTGGCCTTGGTGCAGGCGCACAAGGCGGGTATTTCTTTTCTGCTCTCGGTGCTGACCCTGGTCTGGGCGGCGGACATCGCGGCGTACTTCGGGGGCCGCGCCCTGGGGCGGCGCAAGCTGGCGCCCGCCATCAGTCCGGGGAAAACCTGGGAAGGCGTCTACAGCGGTGTGGCGGGCGTGTGCCTGCTGGCCTTGCTGTGGTGCGCGCTGGATGCGAGGGGCGTCGGATCGGCCAACAGCCTGTTCGGTCAGCTCTGGGCGAAAGGCCCGCTGCTGGCGGTGCTGGCCATCGCGGTGCTGACGGCGATGAGCGTCGTTGGCGATCTGTTCGAGTCGCTGGTCAAGCGCAGTGCGGGCATGAAGGATTCGAGCGGGCTGCTGCCGGGGCACGGTGGTGTTCTGGATCGTGTGGACGCGCTGCTGCCTGTGTTGCCGTTGGCCATGCTCTTTGTTTCCTTTTCATGACGGACCGCTTCCAACTCGTCACGGTTCTCGGCTCCACGGGCTCGATCGGCACCAGCACGCTGGATGTGATGGCCCGGCATCCGGACCGCTACCGTGCTTTTGCCCTGACGGCGGCATCGCAGGTCGATGCCTTGTTTGATCAGTGTCTGCGTTTTCAGCCGCGTTTCGCGGTCCTGGCCGATCCGGTACGGGCAGGGGTGTTGAGCGATCGTCTTCGGGCGGCCGGCTCGGCCACCGAGGTGCTGGCCAGCGCGCAAGCGCTCTGTGATGTCAGTGCAGCCCCCGAGGTCGATGCGGTCATGGCTGCCATTGTGGGGGCGGCTGGGCTGGCACCGAGCCTGGCGGCGGCCCGCGCGGGCAAACGCCTGTTGCTGGCGAACAAAGAGGCGCTGGTTGTGGGGGGCGATCTCTTCATGGCGGCCGTGCGCCAGGGCGGGGGCACGCTTTTGCCGATCGACAGCGAGCATTCGGCCGTGTTCCAGTCGCTGCCGGATGATCCGGCAGCGTGGGCGATGCGCGTCGACAAGATCGTGTTGACCGCGTCGGGCGGGCCATTTCGCGAACGTGATCCCGGCACACTCGCTGCCGTCACGCCTGAGGAGGCCTGTGCCCATCCCAACTGGGTGATGGGCCGCAAGATTTCCGTCGACTCGGCCACCATGATGAACAAGGCGCTGGAGGTCATCGAGGCGCATTACCTGTTCGGCATGGCGCCGGAGCGCATCGAGGTGGTGATCCATCCCCAGAGCGTGATCCACTCCATGGTGCAGTTCCATGATCGCTCGGTGGTGGCGCAGCTCGGCACGCCTGACATGCGGGTGCCGATCGCGTATGGCCTGTCGTGGCCCGCGCGCATCGAGTCCGGTGCTGCGGCGCTGGATTTCGCCACGCTGGGGGCGCTGACTTTCCAGCCGCCCGATCCGGCCCGCTTTCCGGGACTGGGCCTGGCCTGGGAGGCCATGAAGGGGCCGACCGGAACGACGGCGGTGCTCAATGCGGCCAACGAGGTGGCCGTCGCGGCTTTTCTGGACAGGCGGCTGCGCTTCGACCAGATCCACCGCATCAACCATGCAACTTTGCAGGCCCTAACGTTCTCCAAGCCGGATTGTCTGGATGACCTGCTGGCCCTGGATGCGCAGGCGCGGACGCAGGCGCAGGCCGAGGTGCTGCGCTGCGCCTGCTGACCCCTGCCCGGGTTGCGGGGGGCTGGAGCGGTGTGCGCCTGACGGGGCCTGCTTTCTGAAGGAATCAAAGGGATGGAGCTTCTGGCATGACGACTGTGATCGCTTTCATCGTGGCACTGGGCCTGCTCATCGCGGTGCACGAATACGGCCATTACCGCGTGGCGGTGGCATGCGGCGTCAAGGTGCTGCGCTTCTCGATCGGTTTTGGCAAGCCGCTGCTGCGCTGGCGGCGCCAGGGCAGTCCGACAGAATTTGTCATCGGGGCGCTGCCGCTGGGGGGTTATGTGCGCATGCTCGATGAGCGCGAGGCACCGGTAGACCCGGCAGAGCGTCACCTGGCTTTCAACACCCAACCGCTGCGCAAACGGGCGGCCATCGTGGCCGCTGGGCCATTGGCCAACCTGCTGCTGGCTGTTGTGCTGTACGCGGCAGTGAACTGGAGTGGGGTGCAAGAACCGAAGGCGGTGCTGTCGAGCCCGGTTGTCGGCTCGCTGGCCGAGCGCGCGGGCTTGCGTGGCGGCGAGTGGGTGACCCAGATGGCGGCGGCCGACGGTGCGCCCGAGGCGGTGCGGTCGTTCGAGCATCTGCGCTGGCAGTTGACCCAGGCTGCGCTCTCCGGTGAGGACGTGACGCTCTGGGTTGGCCGATCAGAGGCTGAAGCCGGGCATCCGCGGGTGCTGCCCCTGTCCACCCTGGCCGTACGCGATGCCGACGCCCAGCTTTTTCAGCGCATCGGCATTCTGCTGCCGTGGTCGGCGCCGGTTATGGGCGAGGTCATGGCCGGCGGCGCGGCGGAAGCGGCCGGGCTGCGGCCTGGAGATGAGGTGGTGGCTGTCAATGGCCGCCCGGTGGCCGATGCCCAGCAACTGCGCACCCTGATCCGCTCGGCGGTCGGTCCGGCAGGGCAGGGCGTCGAGCAGACCTGGGATCTGCGCCGCGGCGGCGGGGCCTTGCAGGTCAAGGTGCAACCGGTGCCAGTCGAACAGTCCGGCGTCTGGACGGCTCGGGTCGGTGCCTACATTGGGGCCGAGCCCGCCATGACCCTGGTACGTCTGGGTTTGGTGGAGGGCCTGGGTCAGGCAATCAACCGCACCTGGGAGGTGTCGTGGCTCACCCTGAAGATGATGGGTCGCATGCTGATCGGCGAGGCCTCGATCAAGAATCTCTCCGGTCCGCTGACCATTGCCGACTATGCCGGCAAGTCGGCCAGTCTCGGACTGTCCTCCTATCTGGTGTTCCTGGCGCTCATCAGCATCAGTCTGGGGGTGCTCAATCTCCTGCCGCTGCCGGTCCTCGATGGGGGGCACCTGATGTATTATCTTTGGGAGGGTGTGACCGGTCGCAGCGTTTCTGACGTCTGGATGGAGCGCCTGCAACGAGGAGGTGTCGCGATCCTGCTGGCACTCATGGGCGTTGCCCTGTTCAACGATATGACCCGGTTGGTCGCGGGTTGAAAACCATTCCACACATGATTCGAAAGAGCAGCCTGCGTGTCCTGGCTCTGGGCACCTTGTTCTACCTGTCCTCGGCCACCCAGACATGGGCCGTCGAACCGTTCACGCTGCGAGACATCCGTGTCGAGGGCCTGCAGCGGGTCGAGCCGGGGACCGTATTTGCGTCGCTGCCTTTCCGGGTTGGCGAACAGTACAGCGATGACAAAGGCACGGCAGCGATCCGTTCGCTGTTCGGTCTGGGCCTGTTCTCGGACGTTCGCTTGCAGGTCGAGGGCGGCGTACTCGTTGTCATCGTGGAAGAGCGTCCTTCGGTGGCGGACGTGAGCTTTTCGGGCATCAAGGAGTTCGACGAAGAGACGATCCGCCGCGCTCTGCGCGATGTGGGCCTGACCGATGGTCGCCCCTACGACAAGGTGCTGGTCGACCGCGCCGAGCAGGAGCTCAAGCGCCAGTACCTCAGCCGCAGCATGTACGCCGCATCGGTGGTGACCACGGTCACGCCGGTCGAGCGCAACCGAGTGAACATCAGCTTCACCGTGACCGAAGGCGACGTGGCCAAGATCGGTGAAATCCGCGTCGTGGGCAATCAGGCGTTTTCTGACAGCACCCTGCGCGACCTGTTCGAGCTGAACACCGGTGGCTGGATGAGCTGGTACACCAAGTCCGACCGCTACTCGCGGGCCAAGCTCAATGCCGACCTGGAATCGCTGCGTTCGTACTACCTGAGCCGCGGCTTCATCGACTTCCGCATCGACTCGACCCAGGTGGCAATCGACCCGGGCAAGGAGCAGCTCAGCCTGATCATCAATGTCACCGAAGGCAACCGCTTCGTGGTTTCCGGGGTGCGCCTGGAAGGGCAGTACCTGGACAAGGAAGACGCATTCAAGTCACTGGTCACGATCAAGCCCGGCGAGGCCTACAACGCCGAGTCCGTGGCCGCGACGGTGCGGGCCTTCAACGATTACTATGCCGCGTTCGGCTACGCTTTCTCCCAGGTGGATGCGGTGCCCGAGATCAACCGCACCAGCAATGAAGTGAACCTGGTGCTGCGTGGCCAGCCGTCCCGCCGCGTCTATGTGCGTCGCATCCAGGTCGAAGGCAACAACCGCACGCGCGACGAAGTGATCCGTCGCGAGTTCCGTCAGTTTGAATCGGCATGGTATGACGGGGACCGGATCCGTCTGTCCCGTGACCGTGTGGACCGTCTGGGCTTCTTCACCGAGGTCAGCGTGGACACGCAACCTGTGGTGGGTACGCCGGATCAGGTCGACCTCGTGATCAACGTGGTGGAGCGCCCGACCGGCAACCTGTCCATCGGTGCGGGTTACTCGCAGGCCGACAAGCTGTCGTTCCTGGCGAGCATCAAGCAGGAAAACGTGTTCGGTACCGGTAACTACCTGGGCCTGGACGTCAACACCAGCGAATACAACCGTCAACTGGTGCTGAGCACCACCGATCCGTACTTCACCCAGGACGGTATCTCCCGCACGCTCGACATCTATCACAAGAGCACACGGCCCTACGATGCCCAAGGAGGCGATTACGAGATCGCCACACCCGGTGTCGGCATCCGCTTCGGCGTGCCGTTCAGCGAAGTCGATACCGTCTACTTTGGCCTGGGGGCCGAGCGTGTGAAGGTCAAGGAAGGCAACGAACTGCCTGTTGCCTATCTCGACCAGGGCGGCACCTACATTCCGGCGACCATTGGCTGGACTCGCGATGCCCGAGACAGCGCCCTCGTGCCGACCCGTGGGCGTCTGCAGCGCTTCAACACCGAAATCGGGGTAGGGGGTGACCGCAAGTACACCAAGCTGAACTATCAGTTCCAGCAATATGTGTCGCTGTCGCCGCGCTACACCCTGGCCTTCAACGCCGAACTGGGCTGGGGCAAGGGCATGGGCAACCACGACTTCCCGGTGTTGCGCAATTTCTATGGCGGCGGGCTGGGCTCGGTGCGGGGCTTTGAACAGGGCACGCTGGGGCCACAGTCCGACGTCATCGGTTCGGACACGGGCGAGCGTGTGAGCATCGGCGGCGCCAAGAAAGTGGTGCTGAACACCGAGTTCATCGCGCCGTTCCCGGGGGCTGGCAACGACCGCACCTTGCGCTGGTTCGGTTTCTTCGACGTTGGCAACATCTACGGCGAAAACGAAAAGGTCGATGCATCGACACTGCGGGCATCGGTCGGTGTCGGCCTCAGCTGGATTTCCCCCATCGGGCCGCTGCGCTTCGCCTATGCGAGACCGGTGCGCAAGTTCGACGGCGACCAAATCCAGAAATTCCAGTTTCAGATCGGGACATCATTTTGAAGATTCGTTTCTCTTTTCTGGCGATCAGGGCAGCACTGTCCGGACTGTTGCTGCTGGTGGCTGCGGGTGCCTTGCACGCCCAGGAATTCCGCGTCGGTTTTGTCAGCACCGAACGTTTGCTGCGCGAGGCGCCGCAGGCCAAGGCCGCACAGACCAAGCTCGAACAGGAATTCGCCAAACGCGAGAAGGAAGTGCAGGGTCTGGCGAGCCAGCTCAAGGCCGCTTCAGAAAAGTTCGAGCGTGAGGCTCCCACGCTGCCGGAAAGCCAGCGGGTGGCGCGCCAGCGTCAATTGGTGGATCAGGACCGCGATTTCCAGCGCAAGCAGCGCGAGTTCCAGGAAGATGTGTCGCTGCGACGCAATGAAGAGCTTCAGCAAGTGCTGGAAAAAGCCAACCGGGTCATCAAGCAGGTGGCCGAGGCTGAAAAGTACGACCTGATCCTTCAGGAAGCGGTGTACATCCATCCGCGCCACGACATCACCGACAAGGTGCTTGCCGGCTTGAGCAACCTCAAGTAACCCCGCATGACCATCACCCTGGGGCGCATCGTCGCCGAACTGGGCGGCCGCCTGGTTGGTGACGGGTCGAGGGAGATCTCCGGGCTGGCGTCGCTGGCTGCGGCGCGGGTCGGGGAGCTGTCCTTCGTGTCGCATCCGCGCTACGCGGGTCTGCTGGCCGATTGCCGGGCCTCAGCCGTGATCGTGCCTTCCTCGCTGGAAGCGCAAGGCCAGGCGCTGGGCGCCTGTGTCGTCGCGGATGATCCCTATCTGTACTTCGCCCGTTTGACCCAATGGTGGCGCCGGCAACACGAAGCAGGGGTGGCACCGGCCGTGGATGCCACAGCCCACATCCATCCCGAAGCCCATATTGGCGTGGATGTGTCCGTCGGCCCCTTCGCCGTGATCGGAGCCCGTGCCGTGGTCGGTCCGGGTGCTCGCATCGGCGCCCACAGCGTGCTGGGCGATGACACTGTGGTGGGCGCGGGTACGCGCATCGCTCCGCGGGTGACGGTGGGTGATGGCTGCCGCATCGGTGAGCGCTGCATCCTGCACCCCGGCGTGGTGATCGGGGCCGATGGCTTTGGTTTTGCACCGCACAAAGGCCAATGGATCAAGATCGAGCAGCTTGGGGCGGTGCACATCGGCAATGACGTCGAAATCGGGGCCAACACCTGCATCGACCGCGGCGCCCTGGAAGATACGGTCATCGGCGACGGTGTCAAGCTCGACAACCTGATCCAGATCGGACACAACGTCCGGGTCGGCGCGCACACGGCCATGGCCGGGTGCGTCGGCGTGGCGGGCAGTGCCACCATCGGCGAGCGTTGCACGGTGGGCGGTGGCGCGGTGGTCCTGGGACACCTGAGTCTGGCCGATGACGTGCACATCTCTGCCGCTTCGGTGGTCACGCGCTCGATCCGCACGCGAGGCCACTACACCGGCATGTTTCCCATCGACGACAATGCGTCCTGGGAGAAGAACGCCGCTTCCCTGAAGCAATTGAACCGCCTGCGAGAGCGCCTGAAAGCCGCCGAGCAGGCCATTGAACAAGCCCTCCAGAACAAGACCGCGCCATGATGGACATTCACCAGATTCTCAAGCAACTGCCGCATCGCTACCCGATCCTGCTGGTGGACCGGGTGCTCGACATCGACAAGGGCAAGAGCATCCGCGCTCTCAAGAACGTGACCATCAACGAGCCGATCTTCAACGGGCATTTTCCGCATCGCCCGGTGTTCCCGGGGGTCTACATGCTCGAAGCCATGGCGCAGACGGCAGCCCTGCTGGCTTTCGACACGCTGGGCACCACACCCGACGACAAGACGGTTTATTACTTTGCCGGCATTGATGGGGCGCGTTTCAAGCGCCCGGTGGAGCCGGGTGATCAGCTGGTGATGGACGTGACGCTGGACCGCATGAAGGCCGGTATTTTCAAATTCAAGGGTGTGGCCCGGGTTGGCGACGAGATTGCCTGCGAGGCCGAGCTCATGTGCACCATGCGCACCGTGGCCTGAACGCCGGGGGCAGGGCAGGCATGGCCAACATCCATCCCACCGCGCTGGTGGATCCGGCGGCCGAACTCGACAGCACGGTCAGCATCGGTCCCTACAGCATTGTGGGGCCTGACGTGAAGATCGGGCCCGGTACCAGCGTCGGGCCGCACTGCGTGATCGAGGGGCACACGACCATCGGTAGCGACAACCGCATCTTCCAGTTCGTTTCGCTGGGCGCGATCAACCAGGACAAGAAGTACCAGGGCGAGCCCTGTGAGTTGGTGATCGGCGACCGCAACACCGTCCGCGAGTTCAGCACTTACCACATCGGGACCGTGCAAGGCGGCGGTGTCACCCGTCTGGGTGACGACAACTGGATGATGGCCTACACCCACCTGGCGCACGATTGCGTGGTGGGTAACCACACCATCTTCGCCAACAACGCCCAGATTGCCGGCCATGTGGTGGTGGGCGACTGGGTGATCCTTGGTGCCTATACCTGTGTGCACCAGTTCGTTCGCATTGGCGCCCACGGCATGACGGCCATGGGTTCGGTGCTGCTGGCGGACCAGCCTCCTTTCGTGATGAGCGAAGGCCATCCGGCAGGTGCGCGCTCCATGAATTTCGAAGGTTTGCGCCGGCGCGGTTTTTCGGCCGAGCGCATCGGCGCCGTGAAAGCCATGCACAAGGCCTTGTATCGCGAGGGGCGCACGCTCGACGACGCCCGCGAGCAGATTGCGGGGTTGGTTCAACGCTTTCCCGAAGGCGCGGGCGATGTGCAGATGATGCTCGACTTCCTGGCCGCCACGACACCGCAGCGCGGCATCGTCCGCTGAGACCATGAATCCTTCCAGACGCTTGGCCCTGGTGGCGGGCGAAACCTCGGGCGACTTGCTGGCCGGCTTGCTGCTGGATGGCCTGCGTGCGCGCTGGCCCGATCTGTCGGCGGTGGGTATTGGGGGTGCGCGCATGGTCGAACGCGGTTTCGACGCCTGGTGGCCCAGCGAAAAGCTCGCCGTCCGCGGCTACATCGAGGTGCTGCGCCATTACCGCGAGATCGTCGGCATTCGGCGCGATCTGCGCGACCGTTTGCTGACCGCCGCGCAACGTCCCGATGTGTTCATCGGTGTCGATGCCCCCGATTTCAACCTCGACCTGGAGGCGGCGCTCAAGGCCGAGGGCGTGCGCACGGTCCATTTCGTCTGTCCCTCGATCTGGGCCTGGCGGCCGGAGCGCATCGAAAAAATCCGCCGCAGTGCCGATCATGTGCTGTGCATCTTTCCGTTCGAACCGGATTTGCTGGCCCAGCAGGGCATTGCCGCCACCTATGTCGGTCATCCGTTGGCGAACGTGATTCCGCTCCAGCCCGACCGCGCTGCCGCGCGTGAGCACCTGGGTCTGGGCGCAGATGAGACGGTGGTCGCCATCCTCCCCGGGAGCCGTGCCTCGGAAGTGCAGTACCTGGGGCGCCGGTTTTTCGAGGCCGCAGCCCTCATGCACCGGGTGCGCCCGCACCTGCGGTTCCTCGTGCCGGCGGTGCCGGCGCTGCGCGCGCGCCTCGAAGGCATGGCGCGTGACTGCGGCCTGGGTGATGCACTGCGGATTGTTGAAGGCCAGTCGCACGCCGTGCTGACCGCGTGCGACGTGACCCTGATTGCCAGTGGCACCGCCACGCTGGAGGCGGCCCTGTTCAAGCGGCCCATGGTGATTGCCTACAACATGAATCTGCTCTCGTGGTGGATCATGCGCGGCAAGCGCCTGCAGCCCTGGGTGGGCCTGCCCAACATTCTGTGCAACGATTTTGTCGTGCCTGAGCTCCTGCAGGAGGCCGCCACACCGGGGGCCTTGGCGCGCGAAACCCTGGCCTGGCTCGACGCACCGGAGAAAATGGCGGCCTTGCAGGCCCGCTTCGAGGCACTGCACCACACCCTGCGACGAGACACTGCCCGACTGGCCGCCGATGCGATCGAAAAAGTTCTTGAAGGCTGAGCAGGCCTGTCTGCATTGGGACAGTCCCGGTCTGGTCGCGGGTGTGGACGAAGCCGGGCGCGGGCCGCTGGCCGGTCCGGTGGTGGCGGCAGCCGTCATCCTGGACGATCGGGCTCCCATCCAGGGACTGGCCGATTCCAAGAAACTGACCGCCCGCCAGCGCGAGCGCTTGTATGATGAGATCCGGGCCAAGGCCTTGTGCTGCAGCGTGGCGCAGGCATCGGTGGAGGAGATCGACCGTCTCAACATCCTGCATGCCACCATGCTGGCGATGCAGCGTGCCGTGCAAGGCTTGCGCCTGAAGCCGTCAAAGGTGCTGGTGGACGGCAACCGCCTGCCGGCACTGGACGTGCTGGCCGAAGCCATCGTCTCGGGCGATGCGCTGGTGCCGGCCATTTCGGCGGCGTCCATTCTGGCCAAGGTCACGCGGGACCGCCTCCTGGCCGAGCTGCATGGCCGCCACCCTGAGTACGGTTTTGACCGCCACAAAGGTTATGGCACGGTCGTGCATCTGGCGGCCTTGCAGGCGCATGGTCCCCTGCCCGAACACCGACGCTCGTTTGCGCCGGTGGCGCAGGCACTGGCCACCCACCGGGTGGCGGTTTCGCCCGGTGACACCCAATGAGCTCTGCCCCGACCCCGATCACCTCGCGCGACAACCCGCTGCTCAAGCGCCTGCGGCTGCTGGCGCAGGACAGCACGGCCTACCGCAAGCAGGGCCAGGTTTGGCTGGAGGGGGACCACCTGTGCCGGGCGCTGCTGGCACGTGGGCACCGGCCCGCCCTGGCGGTGTTCGCCGAATCGGCCTGGTCGTCGGAGCCGTCCGGCTTGCGCGACATTGCGCAGCGCCAATACGTGGTTCCCGACGCACTGATGGCTGGCATCAGTGGGCTGGAGTCGCCCGCTGGCATGGGCTTCGTGTGGGATCTGCCCGCGACCACCGGGGTGCAGTCGGGGCGTTCGGCCGTGGTGCTCGACCGCCTGCAGGACGCAGGCAACGTCGGTGCGATCCTGCGCTGCGCGTCGGCTTTCGGTTTTGCGCAGGTGCTGGCGCTCAAGGGCACGGCAGCGTTGTGGTCGCCCAAGGTCGTTCGCGCCGGCATGGGGGCGCATTTTGCGCTGCACCTCGTGGAAGGGCTGGCAGTGGATGACCTGGCTGCGCTGGGCGTTCCCCTGCTGGTGACCAGTTCGCACCGCGGGGATTTTCTGCACCAGGCCCGGCTGCCCTGGCCCTGCGCGTGGGTGCTCGGGCACGAAGGGCAGGGTGTCACCCCTGCTCTGGAGGCCCAGGCCAGCCAGTCGGTGCGCATCATCCAGCCTGGGGGTGAGGAATCGCTGAACGTGGCCGCCGCCGCTGCGATCTGCCTGCACGCGAGTGCAGCGGCCCGCGGATTCTGACCCGTAGCTTGCCTGCCCTGGTGAGACAGGGGATTTCCCCAAGGGGCGATGGCAGCCGGAGGCTATAATTCCGGGGTTTACCCGCAATCGGCGCAACCCTTCTGTTTGTGCCCGCCCCGGCGTCCTGCCAAGACTCCCTGACCGTCGCGAATCTCCGGCCTTTCCGGGCGGCTTGCGCGCGAGCAGGATTCCTCAGGCAGGCCCATGGCGGGTCGGGTTGGGCCCCACAATCTCTGGAGAAAACCGTGCTTCCCGTCCACCCGAAAGCCCTTCTAGCGCTCGCCGACGGCACGGTCTTTACAGGCATCTCCATCGGCGCAACTGGCCAGACGGTTGGCGAAGTGGTGTTCAACACCTCGCTGACCGGCTACCAGGAAATCCTCACCGATCCCAGCTATTGTCAGCAGATCGTCACGCTCACGTACCCGCACATCGGCAACACCGGGGTCAACCGTGAAGACGTGGAGGCCCATCGCGTCCATGCTGCCGGCCTGATCATCAAAGACCTGCCCCTGCTGGCTTCCAACTTCCGTTGCGAGCAGACCCTGTCCGAATACCTGCAGGCCGAAGGCACGGTCGCCATCGCCGATCTCGACACCCGCGCACTCACGCGCCGCCTGCGCACGCACGGCGCCCAGAACGGGTGCATCCTGGCCTTGCCGGCTGGCGAGGCGCTGACCGATGCGCACCGCGCCCAGGCCATCGCGGCGGCCCAGGCTGCGCCGAACATGGCCGGGCAAGACCTGGCCCAGGTGGTCAGCACCGCCGAGCCCTATGGTTGGACCCAGACCGAATGGCAACTGGGCTTCGGTTACGGCGAGCAGATCGCCCCCAAGTTCCATGTCGTGGCCTACGACTTCGGGGTCAAGAAAAACATCCTGCGCATGCTGGCTCAGCGTGGTTGCAAGATCACCGTGGTGCCCGCCCAGACGCCTGCGGCCGACGTGTTCAAGCTCAAGCCGAACGGTGTCTTCCTCTCCAACGGCCCTGGCGATCCGGAACCTTGCGACTACGCCATTGCCGCTTCGCGCGAGATCATCGAAGCGGGTGTGCCCACTTTCGGTATCTGCCTCGGGCACCAGATCATGGCCCTGGCTTCGGGCGCCAAGACTTTCAAAATGAAGTTCGGCCACCACGGCGCCAACCACCCGGTCAAGGATCTGGACAGCGGCCGTGTGAGCATCACCAGCCAGAATCATGGCTTCGCGGTGGACGAGAAGACGCTGCCTGCGAACCTGCGTGCCACGCACGTGAGCCTGTTCGACGGCACGCTGCAGGGCCTGGCCCGCACCGACAAGCCCGCTTTCTGCTTCCAGGGCCACCCGGAAGCCTCGCCGGGCCCGCACGACATCGGCTACCTGTTTGATCGCTTCGTGGCGTTGATGACCCAGGCCCAGGAGAACAAATAATGCCCAAGCGCACCGACATACAGACCGTCCTCATCATCGGCGCCGGCCCGATCATCATCGGCCAGGCCTGCGAATTCGACTACTCCGGCGTGCAGGCCTGCAAGGCCCTGCGCGAAGAGGGCTACCGCGTGGTGCTGATCAACAGCAACCCCGCCACCATCATGACCGACCCGGCCACGGCCGACGTCACCTACATCGAGCCCATCACCTGGCAGACGGTCGAGAAGATCATCGCCAAGGAGCGCCCGCAGACCGCTGGCGGTTTCGCCATCCTGCCGACCATGGGCGGCCAGACCGCGCTGAACTGCGCGCTGGATCTGTGGCGCAACGGCGTGCTCGACAAGTACAAGGTCGAGCTGATCGGTGCCACGCCCGAAGCCATCGACAAGGCCGAAGACCGCCTGAAGTTCAAGGACGCCATGACCAAGATCGGTCTGGGGTCGGCCAAGTCGGGCATCGCGCACAGCATGGAAGAAGCCTGGGCGGTGCAGAAGACCACGGGCTTTCCGACCGTGATCCGCCCCAGCTTCACGCTCGGCGGCACGGGCGGCGGCATCGCCTACAACCCGGAAGAGTTCGAGACCATCTGCAAGCGTGGTCTGGAAGCCTCGCCCACCAACGAGCTGCTGATCGAAGAATCGCTGCTCGGCTGGAAAGAGTACGAGATGGAGGTGGTGCGCGACAAGGCGGACAACTGCATCATCGTCTGCTCGATCGAGAACCTGGACCCGATGGGCGTGCACACCGGTGACTCGATCACCGTGGCGCCGGCGCAGACGCTGACCGACAAGGAATACCAGATCCTGCGCAACGCGTCGCTCGCCGTGCTGCGCGAGATCGGCGTGGACACTGGTGGCTCCAACGTTCAGTTTTCCATCAACCCGAAGGACGGCCGCATGGTCGTCATCGAGATGAACCCGCGCGTCTCGCGTTCGTCTGCGCTGGCGTCCAAGGCCACGGGCTTTCCGATCGCCAAGGTCGCGGCCAAGCTGGCCGTGGGCTACACGCTGGATGAGCTGCGCAACGAGATCACGGGCGGTGCCACGCCCGCGTCGTTCGAGCCCTCGATCGACTACGTGGTCACCAAGATTCCGCGTTTTGCCTTCGAAAAATTCCCTGCTGCCGACAGCCGACTGACGACGCAGATGAAGTCCGTGGGCGAGGTCATGGCCATGGGGCGCACCTTCCAGGAGTCGTTCCAGAAGGCCTTGCGCGGTCTGGAAGTCGGCGTGGACGGCATGAACGAAAAGACCCAGGACCGCGAGACGCTGGAGCGCGAATTGGGCGAACCCGGCCCTGAGCGCATCTGGTACGTGGGCGATGCCTTCGCGGCCGGCTGGTCGGTCGATGAGGTGCACCAGTTCACCAAGATCGACAAGTGGTTCCTGATCCAGATCGAGGAAATCATCCAACTTGAAATGGCCATGGACAAGCTGGTCGCCCAGAAGGGCGAGGATGCGCTGGCCAGCCTGGACGCCGACACGCTGCGCGGTCTGAAGAAGAAGGGTTTCTCCGACCGTCGCCTGGCCAAGCTGCTGGCCACCACCGACACCGCCGTGCGCGAACGCCGCAAGGCGCTGAACGTGCGCCCGGTCTACAAGCGGGTGGACACCTGCGCCGCCGAGTTCGCCACCGACACCGCCTACCTGTATTCCACCTACGAAGGTCATGGTGACGGCGAGTGCGAAGCCGAGCCGACGGACAAGAAGAAGATCATGGTGCTCGGCGGTGGCCCCAACCGCATCGGCCAGGGCATCGAGTTCGACTACTGCTGCGTGCACGCCGCGCTGGCCATGCGCGAAGACGGGTACGAGACCATCATGGTCAACTGCAACCCGGAAACCGTGTCCACCGACTACGACACCAGCGACCGCCTGTACTTCGAGCCGCTGACGCTGGAAGACGTGCTGGAAATCGTCGACAAGGAAAAGCCGGTTGGCGTGATCGTGCAGTACGGCGGCCAGACACCGCTCAAGCTCGCGCTGGGCCTGGAGGCCAACGGCGTGCCCATCATCGGCACCTCGCCCGACATGATCGACGCGGCCGAAGACCGTGAGCGCTTCCAGAAGCTGCTGCACGACCTGGGCCTGCGCCAGCCGCCCAACGCCACCGCGCGGACCGAAGCCGATGCGCTGGAGAAGGCCGCCGCCCTGGGTTACCCCCTCGTGGTGCGTCCCAGCTACGTGCTGGGCGGCCGTGCGATGGAAATCGTGCACGAGCAGCGCGACCTGGAGCGCTACATGCGTGAAGCGGTGAAGGTCAGCAACGATTCGCCCGTGCTGCTGGACCGCTTCCTGAACGACGCCATCGAATGCGACGTGGACGCGGTGCGCGACGCCTCGGGCCGTGTCTTCATCGGTGGTGTGATGGAGCACATCGAGCAAGCGGGCGTGCACTCGGGTGACTCTGCCTGCTCGCTGCCGCCGTACTACCTGAGCAAGGCGACGGTCGATGAACTCAAGCGCCAGACCGCTGCCATGGCCGAAGGGCTGAACGTGGTCGGCCTGATGAACGTGCAGTTCGCGATCCAGGAGAAGGAAGAGAACGGCGTCAAGACCGACGTGATCTTCGTGCTCGAAGTGAATCCGCGCGCCTCGCGCACGGTGCCCTTTGTCTCCAAGGCCACCGGCATCCAACTGGCCAAGGTGGCCGCGCGCTGCATGGCCGGTCAGACGCTGGACCAGCAAGGCATCGGCACGGAGGTCACGCCGCCGTACTTCAGCGTGAAGGAAGCCGTGTTCCCGTTCGTGAAGTTCCCGGGCGTGGACACCATCCTGGGTCCCGAGATGAAGTCCACCGGCGAAGTGATGGGTGTGGGCAAGACCTTTGGCGAAGCCTTCGTCAAGAGCCAGCTCGGCGCCGGCACCAAGTTGCCGCGCTCAGGCAAGGTTTTCCTGACGGTCAAGAACGGTGACAAGCCGCGCGCGGTCGTGGTGGCGCGCGATCTGCACGCGCTGGGCTTCGAGATCGTGGCCACGCGCGGCACGGCTGCGGCCATCGAGGCCGCCGGTGTGCCGGTGCAGACCGTCAACAAGGTGACCGAGGGCCGCCCCAACATCGTCGACGCGATCAAGAACAACGAGATCGCCCTGGTGATCAACACGGTGGAAGAACGCCGCAATGCCATCGCCGACTCGCGTGCCATCCGCACCTCGTCGCTGTTGGCCCGGGTGACCACTTTCACCACCATCTCGGGTGCCGAGGCGGCGGTGGATGGCATGAAGGCCATGGAGCAGCTCGATGTGATCTCGGTGCAGGAGATGCACGCGATGCTGTGAGTCCCACGCTCCGCTGCACGCGCGGGTCGTTGCCCACCGAGGGGGCTGATTCGGCTTGAGGCGGCCCGGCGCCGGATCGGCTGAACGCCGTGCGGTGGTGGTGGTTCTCCCCTTGTTCCCTGCGGGCATGGTCGCTAGATTGCGGTCATGCCCGCCGTGTTTTCTGCCGCCTCTCCCCTGCGCGAATGGACCACCGCGCAGGCACGCCCTCGCGAGCGTCTGGATTATTGGGTCGGGGCGATCTGCGAGGCCTTCCTGGAGATGGACTGCCAGTCGCGGCTGGCCGACTGCTTTGACGGGCGGCTGACCCACCTGCCGCTGACCCAGCTGGCGCTGAATCGCGTCGAAGCGTCCACCCAGGATGTCTACCGCACCCCGGTCGGCATCGCGCGCAGCCGGGCGCTGCCCTTCTATCTCATCACCCAGACCGAGCAGCCCTGGCAGGTGCGGCAAGGCGGTCGCATCGTGCAGTTGCGTGCCGGCGATGCGGTGCTGGTCGACTCGGCGCAGACCTACGAGCTGCACTTTCCGCACTCGGTCACTTGCCTTTCGGTGCAGATGCCGCGCGCCTGGGTCGGCACCTGGCTGCAAACCGTCGACACGCGCGAAGCGCGTGTGGCCCACCGGGAACGTGGTTGGGGCGCGATGCTCTCGGCGCTGAGTCTGCAGCTCGGGCGTTCGCCCGAGCTGGCGCTGCAGATGGCGCCGTCCTGGCTCGAAGAACAGTTCGGCGCCTTGTTGGCAGCCGCGCTGGAGCCGCCCCCCGTGGACCACGCTGGTGGTGGCGGGGTGGGGCAAGGGCTGCTGCACCGGCGGTCGCTGGCCCGCATGCGCGAGCGGCTGGGCGAGCCGGACTGGCGTGTGACCGATCTCGCTGCCGAATTGGGCGTGTCGCCACGCACCCTGCATCGGGCCTTTGCCGCCGCGGGGGAGACGGTGGCTGCGCGGTGGCGCCATGTGCGCATGGAGCATGCGGGCGCCTTGCTGTTGCAAGCCCGCCTGTCCGGTCTGACGATGGCCGAGATCGGCCGGCGCTGCGGCTACACCGATGCGTCCCATTTCGCGCGCGAGTTTCAGCGCGTCCATGGTGAGACGCCGAAGCGCTGGGCGCAGGCTCGCCGACCCTGAGTGCGAGCCGCCGGTTGGCAGCATCCGGCGATCCACGCGGCACGAATCGGCCACCCACGGGAGCAGCGACTGCCTAGATTGACGGGGCGTGCGGCGCTTTGCCGCCGTCTTGTCAACCCCCATTGAGGAGACTCTCATGGCCGATACCTATGTTCTTGTTCACGGTGCCTGGCACACCGGCGAGCTGATGGAGCCGGTGGCCCGGCATCTGCACGACCGCGGCCACACCGTGCACTGTCCCACGCTGGCCGGTAACCGGCCGGGCGACGATCGCCGAACCACGGGCCTGACCGACGCGGTGGCTTCGCTGGTGGATTACCTGGAAACCCAGGACCTGAAAGACGTCCGCCTGATGGGACACAGCTACGGCGGCATGGTCATCAGCCAGGTGGCCGATCAGGTGCCGAGCCGCATTCGGCGCCTGGTGTACTGGAACGCCTTTGTGCCCTTGGATGGTGAGAGCCTCAACGACCTGGTGCCGCCGCACTATGTGGCCCTTTTCGATGGCATCGCAGCGGCGAATGACGGCGCAGTGATGCTGCCGTACCCGATCTGGCGCGAGGCCTTCATCAACGATGCCGACGCGGCGTTGGCCGAAAAAACCTACGGCTGGCTCAACCCGCACCCCAACAAGACTTTCGTCGACAAGGCACGCCTGTCGACACCCCTGGCCGCCATGAACCTGGGCAAGAGCTACATCAACTGCCAGCAGGACACGGCCCTGCCGCACAGCCTGCCCTGGCACCCGCGGTTGTCGGAGCGCCTGGGTCTGTTCCGGTTGGTCGAATGTGCGGGCAGCCACGAGCTGTGTTTCACCGACCCGGAGCGCCTGGCCGACGCCATCGAACGGGCTGGGCGCGACTGACGCGCCGGGCTCAGTCCGGTCCGCGTTTCAGGGCATAATTTCATTTCAATGGCCGCCGACCGGAAACGATCGGCGGTTTGCTTTTTGTCGTATGCCCGGCTGCGGGCACCCAGAATCAGGAGACCAGAGCCATGGCCACCTTTCCCATCACCCGGCGCGGCGCCGAGATGCTCAAGACCGAGCTGCACAAGCTCAAGACCGTGGAGCGTCCGGCGGTGATCCAGGCGATTGCCGAAGCGCGCGCCCAGGGCGACCTGAGCGAAAACGCCGACTACGACGCGGCGAAAGAACGCCAGGGTTTCATCGAAGGCCGCATCGCTGAAATTGAAGGCAAGCTGTCGGCTGCGCAGGTGATCGATCCCACCGCTGTCGACGCCGGCGGGCGTGTGGTGTTCGGTGCCACGGTCGATCTGGAGGACGAGGACAGCGGCACGACCGTGACCTACCAGATCGTGGGCGAAGACGAGGCCGACCTCAAGCAGGGCCTGATCAATATCAGCAGCCCGATCGCGCGCGCGCTGATCGGCAAGGAAGAGGGCGACACGGCCGAGGTGCAGGCCCCTGGTGGCGTGCGCCGCTACGAGATCGTGGCCGTGCGTTACGCGTGAGCACGGCCATGGCCCGCCTGCCCGTGTTGCTGGCCGCGCTCTGGTGGGGGGGCATCTCTGCACTGAGCTTTGTGGCGGTGCCCACGCTGTTCGCCAAGCTGGGCAGCCCGGCGTTGGCGGGCCCGGTGGCGGCGCATCTGTTTTCGCTGCAGTGCCAGGCCGGCCTCGTGATCGGTGTGTTGCTGCTGGTGCTGCTGCGCCGCGAACGCGGCCGTGTGCAGTCCGATGCAGGAGATGTTCTCGACCCGAAACAGGTGCAGGCCTTGCAGGCGATCATCGCCACGATGGGGCTGGTGCTGGCGGGCATGCTGCTCGCCATGGTGCAGGAGTTCGGGGTGGCCCCGAAGATCGTGACCGCCCGCGCCAGTGGTGGCAACCTGCGTGTCTGGCACGGCCTGGGCACGGTGCTGGTGCTCGGTCAGTGGCTGTGTGCCGGGGCCGTTCTCTGGCGCCTGTCGCGGCCCGCTGCCCAGGCCGCCTGAAGGGCCTGAAACGGGCGGGAGCCCGGGTCAGCGGGGCAGGGCGTCGAGTCCGCGCTCGGCCGACTCCAGCGTGTTGACCATCAACATCGTGATGGTCATGGGGCCGACGCCGCCCGGCACGGGCGTGATGTAGCCCGCCACTTCCTTGACCCCTGCAAAGTCCACGTCGCCGCAGAGCTTGCCCTCGTCGTTGCGGTTCATGCCCACGTCCAGCACCACGGCACCGGGTTTGACCATGTCGGCCGTGAGCACATTGCGCTTGCCCACGGCGGCGACGATCACATCGGCCTGCAGTGTCATGGCCTTGAGGTTCTGGGTGCCGCTGTGGCAGATGGTCACCGTGGCGTTTTGCTGCAGCAGCATCATGGCCATGGGCTTGCCCACGATGTTGCTGCGGCCGATCACGACCGCGTGCTTGCCCTTGAGGTCGTAGCCGATGCTCGCCAGCATCTTCATGCAGCCATAGGGCGTGCAGGGCCAGAAGCCGGGCAGGCCGGTCATGAGTGCGCCGGCACTGGCGATGTGGAAACCGTCCACGTCCTTTTCGGGCGAGATGGCTTCGATCACGCGCTGGGCGTTCATGTGCGCCGGCAGCGGCAGTTGCACCAGGATGCCGTGGATGCTGGGGTCGCGATTCATCGCGTCGACGCGGGCCAGCAGCTCGGCCTCGCTCAGTGTGGCGGGCCAGGCTTCCAGCACCGAATGCATGCCCGTGGCTTCGCAGGCCTTGACCTTGTTGCGCACATAGACCTGGCTGGCCGGGTTGTCGCCGACCAGAATCACGGCCAGCCCGGGGGTGATGCCGCGGGCCTTGAGGGCGGTCACGCGCGTGGCCACCTCGGCGCGCAGTTGTTGGGAAAGGGCGTTGCCGTCGATGAGTTGGGCGGTCATGGCGTGGGTCGGGTTTGCTGGAAAGTGAAAACGCCCGCAGGGGCGGGCGTTGAACAGGGGGCGTGGGGGTCTCAGGCCTTGGCCGGCGTTTGCCCCAGCGCAATCTTGAGCAGGTCGGCCACGGTGTTGGCACCGAGCTTTTCCATGATGTTGGCGCGGTGTGCTTCCACCGTCTTGATGCTGATGCCCAGGTCGTCGGCAATCTGCTTGTTCAGGCGGCCGGCCACGATGCGTTCCAGCACCTGCGATTCGCGGCCTGTGAGCTTGGACAGCAGCGCGTCGCGGCTGGCGGCCTGCTGGTGGGTGGCGAAGGCGTCCTTCGCTTTCTCCAGCATGCGCTCGACCAGCGCCACGAGCTGGTCTTCCTTGAACGGTTTCTGGATGAAGTCGAGCGCGCCTTTCTTCATCGTCTCCACGGCCATGGGCACATCGCCGTGGCCGGTGATGAAGACGACGGGCAAGGGCGACTGGCGCTCCAGCAGGCGGTCTTGCAGTTCCATGCCGGTCATGCCGCCCATGCGGATATCGGCAATCAGGCAGGCGACTTCGCGGGCGTCATAGCGGCTCAGGAATGCCTCGGCCGACTCGAAGCAGCGGACCCGGTAATCCTTGCCTTCCAGCAGCCATTGCAGGGAGTCTCGCACGGCCTCGTCGTCATCGACCACATAGACGGTGCCTTTCTTGGGGATCAAACTCATCTCGCTCTTTCTGTATCCGACAAGGACGCGGCCTGGGCCCCGGTGGACGGACCCTCGATCCGCAGCTTGGCGTGGACGGGAATCCAGAAGCTGAAGCAGCAGCCGGCCACCTCTTCGCCATTGTAGATGTTCTCCACCTGCATCCGGCCGTGGTGCGACTCGACGATGCTGCGGCACAGCTTGAGCCCGATGCCCATGCCTTCGCTCTTGGTGCTGTAGAACGCTTCGTAGATGCGCTCGATCATGTCGGCGGGCACGCCTTTGCCGGAATCGCGCACCGAGAACTCGACCACGTCCTGCTCGGCCAACCGGCGCGGGCCCACGCGCAATTCGATGAAGCGCTGCCCGGGCGGCCGCGCGGCGTGCTGAATGGCTTCGCCCGCATTCTTGAGCAGGTTGATCAGCACCTGTTCAATCAGGATCGGGTCGACCACCAGGCGCGGCAGGCGTGCGGCCACGTAGGGCGTGAGCCGCACCTGCTGGCGACGCAGTTCGATGTCGGCCAGCTCGATCGCGTTGCTCACCATCTGGGCAACGTCCGAGGGCATGGGATTGGGTTCGCTCTTCTTGACGAAGGCGCGGATGCGCTGGATCACCTGTCCGGCGCGCTGGGCCTGGCGGGCGGTCTTGTCCAGCGCGGCCAGCAGTTCGTCCTGGTTGATGCGCTGGTCCTTGACGCGCGAGATCATGCCGTTGCAGTAGTTGCTGATGGCGGTCAGCGGCTGGTTGAGCTCGTGCGCCACGCTCGACGCCATCTCGCCCATGGTGATCAGGCGGCTCGCGGTCTGGGCGCGTTCGGCCTGATGGGCCGCCTGTTCCTCGGCCCGGCGGCGCGGCGTGATGTCGCTGGCGATCGCCATCTGCGCCAGGCGCCCGTCGACCCAGGTCAGGTAACGGGTGCGCACTTCGAGCCAGCGGTCGAGCTCTTCGACGAAGACTTCGGCGTTTTCCGGCCCGGCATCGGTCAGCGCGTCGGTCGGCATGCCGGCGAACGCGTCCACCGCATCGCCATCGTCGGGCGCTGGCGCCGGCTGCGAACCACAGAGCTCCACCAGATGGCGGTGCCCCTGGCCGCGGGGCCCAAACCACTGGCGGTACAGGCGGTTGGCGAACAGCATCTCGTCGCTGCCCAGCGGGGCCACCGAGACCGCCGAGTCCAGCGACTCCAGCACGGTGGTGAAGCGCTCGTAGGAAGCCGAGAGCTCCTCGCGGATGCGTTTGGGCTCGGTGATGTCCGTCATCGACGTCATCCACCCGGTCTGGTGGCCGCGCGGGTCGATCAGCGGCGAGACGTACATGCGCGCATCAAAGATGCTGCCATCGCGCCGGCGCACGCGCACCTCGAACCCGCCGGGCATGGAGCGGCCGGTGAGCTCGTCTTCCAGACGCGCGGCCAGCAGATCCTGGTCCTGCTCGGGCCAGTACGGGAAGGGTGCCGTGCGGCCGACCAGTTCGGCTTCGGTCCAGCCGGTCATCGAACAGAACGCGGGGTTGACGTAGGTGATGCGGCCCTGCATGTCGAGCGCCCGCATGCCGGTGAGCATGGAGTTTTCCATCGCCCGCCGGAAGTTGGTTTCGGCCACCAGCGCCTGCTGCGCCTGCACGCGCCGACGGGTGTGGCGCCAGGTGCCCAGCAGCATCCACACCGTGAGGGCCGAGAGCGCTCCGATGACCCAGAAAAAGCCCGAACCCACGGTGTCCAGCGAGGTGCGGTAGGCCTGGGCCTTGAGCACCAGGCTGTTGCCGATGGGGGAGACCGGCACCTCGTGTTCCTGCGGCTGGGTCGACCAGGGAAGGAACGGCAACACCGCATCGGTGGACTGCAGGTTGCCCGCCAGCACACGCTGGCGGTCGTCGACCAGGGCCACCGCATAGCGCGCCATGACTTCTGGCGGAATGCCGAAGCGCAGCAGTCCGTCGACCACGTATTCGCCCATGACCGTGCCCGCAAAACGCCCCTGTTCGGTCAGGGGCACCTGCAGCATGAGGGAGGCCGAACGCGGATCGTCGCCAAGTGGGCGCGAATAGATGGGCTGGCGCAGGTCGCGCGCGAGGTCGAACGAACCGTCGGTTTCGTCGGGCGCCAGCGTGTCGCCTGGCAGGCGCAGCATGCGCGTGGGGGCGCTGGGCGAGGCGTAGGTGGCGATCACGTTGCGCCGGTTGTCCACCCACGAGATGGCGAGCAGCTCCGGGAACTGGCTGACCAGCGACTCGGCCTGAAACTGGAATTCCGTCGGACCGATGGCCTTGTCGCCAATGTCTCGCGCCAGCCGCATCAGCTGTTCCTGGCGTTCCAGCAAGCGCAGGCGCAGGCGCTGTTGTGCGTACTCCACGTCGCGCGTGACGGCTTCCCGCTCGCGTTCGAGTTCCTCGTAGCGCAGGTAGGCGATGGCGACCACGATGGCCGACAGGAAGAGCAGCACCGCCAGCAGCGGCCCGAGCGTGGCGAAACGATCCTGGCGCGAAGGCGGCAGGCGGCGCCACCACCGCTTCCACCAGGGGGTGTCGGCGATCGAGCGCACGGGCGGCTGCTGGGAAGGGGGCACGGGAATCATGAGTCCCGGAGTCTACGTGAGCGCCGCCTCTGTTCGCGCTTGGCGATCGGTCTAAAAATTTCTCAATGTAAAAAATAAAAGCACATATTGAAATTGCGCCAGAGCTATGGAAAAATCCTTGGCACTGCGGATCGGCCGCCGTAAGCTTGATTTCACTTTTCAGGAGACAGACATGTCAGCGTCAGACGCTCAGAACGGCCTCGGTGCCGGGGATATCGATGCCCAGGAAACCCGGGAATGGATGGAGGCACTGGCTGCCGTCATTGAAAAAGAAGGCCCCGAACGCGCCCACTTCCTGCTTGAGCAGCTGCTGGAAGAAGCCCGCCAGAACAGCATCGACCTGCCGTTCTCGGCCAACACGGGCTATGTGAACACCATCGAGCCGACCCAGGAAGCGCGTTGCCCCGGCAACATCGCGATCGAAAAGCGCCTGCGCGCCTACATGCGCTGGAACGCCATGGCCATGGTGGTGCGGGCCAACCGACTGAACCCGGACGACGGCGGCGATCTTGGTGGCCACATCGGCTCCTTCGCTTCGGTGGCGAGCATGTTCGGCGCCGGCTTCAACCACTTCTGGCACGCCGAGAGTGAGGGCCATGGTGGCGATCTGCTCTACATCCAGGGCCACAGCGCCCCCGGCATCTACGCGCGCGCCTTCCTCGAAGGCCGTCTGACGGCCGACCAGCTCGACAACTTCCGCCAGGAAGTGGACGGCAAAGGCCTGTCCAGCTACCCGCACCCGAAGCTGATGCCGGAGTTCTGGCAGTTCCCCACGGTGTCCATGGGCCTGGGCCCGCTGATGGCCATCTACCAGGCCCGCTTCCTGAAATACCTGCACGCCCGCGGCATCGCCAACACCGAAAACCGCAAGGTCTGGGTGTTCTGCGGCGACGGCGAGATGGACGAGCCCGAATCGCTGGGCGCCATCGGCCTGGCCGCACGCGAGAACCTGGACAACCTGGTCTTTGTCATCAACTGCAACCTGCAGCGCCTGGACGGCCCGGTGCGCGGCAACGGCAAGATCGTGCAGGAGCTCGAGGGCGAATTCCGCGGCAGCGGCTGGAACGTGATCAAGCTGCTGTGGGGCTACGGCTGGGACGAACTGCTGGCGCGCGACAAGAGCGGCAAGCTCAAGCAGCTCATGATGGAGACGCTGGACGGCGACTACCAGGCCATGAAGGCCAACGACGGCGCCTTCGTGCGCAAGAACTTCTTCGGCAAATACCCCGAGACGCTCAAGCTCGTCGAGCACATGACCGACGAGGAGATCTTCGAGCTGCGCCGCGGTGGCCATGAACCCGCCAAGGTCTACGCGGCCTTCCACGCTGCCAACGAGCACCAGGGCCAGCCCACCGTGCTGCTGGTCAAGACGGTCAAGGGCTACGGCATGGGCAAGGCCGGTGAAGGCAAGAACACCGTTCACCAGACCAAGAAGCTCAGCGACGAAGACATCAAGTACATCCGCGATCGCTTCAACATCCCGATTCCGGACAGCGAACTGCCGAGCATCCCGTACTACAAGCCGGCCGACGACACGCCGGAAATGCAGTACCTGCACGAGCGCCGCAAGGCCCTGGGTGGTTACCTGCCGCACCGCCGCGTGAAGGCCGACGAGCACTTCACCGTGCCCGCGCTGGACACTTTCAAGGCCGTGCTGGAGCCGACCGCCGAAGGCCGCGAGATATCCACCACGCAGGCCTACGTGCGCTTCATCACCCAACTGCTGCGCGACCAGGCCATCGGCCCGCGTGTGGTGCCTATCCTGGTGGATGAGGCGCGCACCTTCGGCATGGAAGGCCTGTTCCGCCAGATCGGTATCTACAACCCCAAGGGCCAGCTGTACACCCCGGTCGATCGTGACCAGGTGATGTACTACAAGGAAGACAAGGCCGGCCAGATCCTGCAGGAAGGCATCAACGAAGCCGGCGGCATGGCCAGCTGGATCGCGGCCGCCACGTCGTACAGCACGAACAACCGGATCATGATCCCGTTCTACGTGTACTACTCGATGTTCGGCTTCCAGCGCATCGGCGATCTGGCCTGGGCGGCCGGCGACATGCAGGCGCGCGGGTTCCTGCTGGGCGGCACGTCAGGCCGGACCACGCTCAACGGCGAAGGCCTGCAGCACGAAGACGGCCACAGCCACATCCTGGCGGGCACCATCCCCAACTGCGTGAGCTACGACCCGACCTTCGCGCACGAAGTGGCGGTGATCATGCACCACGGCCTCAAGCGCATGGTCGAGCAGCAGGAAAACGTCTTCTACTACATCACGCTGCTCAACGAGAACTACGCCATGCCGGGCCTGCAGCCGGGTACCGAGCAGCAGATCATCAAGGGCATGTACCTGTGCAAGCCCGGCGCCGAAGGCGACAAGCGCGTGCAACTGCTGGGTTCCGGCACCATCCTGCGCGAATCGATTGCGGCCCAGGCCCTGCTGGCCACCGACTGGGGTGTGCAGGCCGATGTGTGGAGCTGCCCGAGCTTCAACGAGCTGGCGCGCGACGGCCAGGACGTGGAACGCTGGAACCTGCTGCACCCGACCGAAGCGCAGCGCACGTCGTTCGTGGCGCAGCAACTGGGTGCACACACCGGTCCGGTGGTCGCGTCGACCGACTACATGAAGAACTACGCCGAGCAGATCCGCCCCTACATCCCGGCGGGACGCGCCTACAAGGTGCTGGGCACCGACGGTTTCGGCCGCAGCGACTTCCGCAGCAAGCTGCGCGAGCACTTCGAGATCAACCGCCACTACATCGTGGTCGCCGCCCTGCGCGCGCTGGCCGATGAGGGCAAGCTGCCGCTGGCCAAGGTGGCCGAGGCGATCAAGAAGTACGGCATCAAGACCGACAAGGTCAACCCGCTCTACGCATAACCCTCCGGAGACAAGCACATGGCACTGGTAGAAGTGAAGGTCCCGGACATCGGCGACTTCGACGAGGTGGCGGTCATTGAACTGCTGGTCAAGGTGGGCGACACGGTCAAGGCCGAACAGTCGCTGATCACGGTCGAGAGCGACAAGGCCTCGATGGAAATTCCGTCGAGCACGGCGGGTGTGGTCAAGGAACTCAAGGTCGCGCTGGGCGACAAGGTGAAGGAAGGTTCGGTCGTGCTGCTGGTGGAAGCCGCTGGCGAGGCGGCTGCGCCGGCACCGGCACCCGCGGCCGCAGCCGCAGCCCCGGCACCTGCTGTGGCAGCCGCTCCCGCTGCGGCACCCGTGGCGGCTGCTGCCGGCCCGGTCGAAGTGCGCGTGCCCGACATCGGCGACTTCAAGGACGTGGCGGTGATCGAGGTCTTCGTCAAGCCCGGCGACAGCATCAAGGTCGAGCAGAGCCTGATCACGGTCGAGAGCGACAAGGCGTCGATGGAGATTCCGTCCTCGCACGCGGGCGTGCTCAAGGAACTCAAGGTCAAGATCGGCGACACGGTCAACATCGGCGACCTGCTGGCGATTCTGGAAGGCAGTGCGAGCGCCGCCGCTCCCGCAACGGCCGCCTCTGCGCCGGTGGCCGCCCCGGCTGCGGCGTCCGCACCGGCAACTGCGGTCGCCGCACCGGCAGCGGTGGCTCCGGCCCACAACCCCACCGCCACCCCGGCGCTGGGCCTGCCGCACGCTTCGCCGTCGGTGCGCAAGTTCGCTCGCGAACTGGGTGTGCCGCTCGATGAGGTCAAGGGCTCCGGCCTGAAGGGCCGCATCACGGCCGAGGACATCCAGTCGTTCACCCAATCCGTGATGAGCGGTGCGGTGCAAACCAAGGCACAGGCGGCCAAAGCGCCGACCAGTGGCGGAAGCGGTGTGGGCCTGGACCTGTTGCCTTGGCCGAAGGTGGATTTCGCCAAGTTCGGACCGATCGAGCGCAAGGAACTGGGCCGCATCAAGAAGATCAGCGGTGCCAACTTGACGCGCAACGCGATCGTGATCCCGGCCGTCACCAACCACGACGACGCCGACATCACCGATCTCGAAGCCTTCCGCGTGGCCACCAACAAGGAGAACGAGAAGAGCGGTGTCAAGGTCACGATGCTGGCCTTCCTGATCAAGGCGTCCGTCGCTGCGCTCAAGAAGTTCCCCGAGTTCAACAGCTCGCTGGACGGTGACTCGCTGGTCTACAAGCAGTACTACCACATCGGTTTTGCGGCCGACACGCCCAACGGCCTGGTCGTGCCCGTCATCAAGGACGCCGACAAGAAAGGCGTGCTGCAGATCAGCCAGGAAATGGGCGAACTCGCCAAGAAGGCTCGCGACGGCAAGCTCGGCCCGGCCGACATGTCGGGTGCCACCTTCACCATCTCCAGCCTGGGTGGTATCGGTGGCCGTTACTTCACGCCCATCATCAACGCGCCCGAAGTCGCCATCCTGGGCGTCTGCAAGAGCCAGATGGAACCGGTGTGGGACGGCAAGGCGTTCGTGCCGCGTCTGATGCTGCCGCTGTCACTGACCTGGGACCACCGCGTGATCGACGGCGCCGCCGCGGCCCGCTTCAACGCTTACCTCGGCCAGATCCTGAGCGACTTCCGTCGCGTGCTGCTGTAAAGGAACCGGAACATGGCACTCATGGACATCAAGGTTCCCGACATCGGTGACTTCGACGAGGTCGCGGTCATCGAACTGCTGGTCAAACCGGGCGACACCGTCAAGGCCGAGCAGAGCCTGATCACGGTCGAGTCCGACAAGGCCTCGATGGAGATTCCCTCGTCGCATGCCGGCGTGGTGAAAGAACTCAAGGTCAAGCTGGGCGACAAGGTCAGCGAAGGCTCGGTCGTGCTGGTGCTGGACGCGGAAGGCGCTGCAGCGGCTCCCGCGCCCGCTCCGGTCGCAGCGCCCGCAGCCGCACCGGTTGTGGCCCCCACGGCCGCCAGCTTTGGCGGCTCGGCCGACATCGACTGCGACGTGCTGGTGCTGGGTGCCGGCCCTGGCGGCTACTCGGCCGCTTTCCGCGCCGCCGACCTGGGGCTGAAGGTGGTGCTGGTCGAGCGTTACGCCACGCTGGGCGGTGTCTGCCTGAACGTGGGCTGCATTCCGTCCAAGGCGCTGCTGCACGTGGCGGCCGTCATGGACGAGGTGGCGCATCTGGGCGACCTGGGCGTCGAGTTCGGTCAACCCACGGTGAGCGTGGACAAGCTGCGCGCGCACAAGGAAAAGGTCATCGGCAAGCTGACCGGCGGCCTGGCGGCCATGGCCAAGATGCGCAAGGTCACCACCGTGCGTGGCCTGGGCGCTTTTGTCGGCCCCAACCACGTCGAGGTGGAAGAGACCGGTGGCACCGGCCAGGAAAAGACCGGCACCAAGAAGGTCGTGGCGTTCAAGAAGTGCATCATCGCCGCGGGTTCGCAGGCGGTGCGCCTGCCCTTCATGCCCAACGACCCGCGCGTGGTGGACTCCACCGGCGCGCTGGCCCTGCAGGGCGTGCCCAAGAAGATGCTCATCGTCGGCGGCGGCATCATCGGCCTGGAGATGGGCACCGTCTACAGCACGCTGGGCGCGCGCCTGGACGTGGTGGAGATGCTGGACGGCCTGATGCAGGGCGCGGACCGCGACCTGGTCAAGGTCTGGGAAAAGATGAACAAGGGCCGCTTCGACAACATCATGCTCAAGACGAAGACGGTCGGGGCCGAAGCGACGCCCGAGGGCATCAAGGTGCAGTTCGAGGGCCTGGACGGCACGAAGAGCGAAGGCGTGTACGACCTGGTACTGCAGGCCGTGGGCCGCACGCCCAACGGCAAGAAGATCGCTGCCGACAAGGCCGGCGTGGCGGTGACCGACCGCGGCTTCATCAACGTCGACATCCAGATGCGCACCAACGTGCCGCACATCTTCGCCATCGGCGACATCGTGGGCCAGCCCATGCTGGCGCACAAGGCGGTGCACGAGGCGCACGTGGCGGCCGAAGTCATCGCTGGCGAACTGCAAGGCAACAAGGAACTGGCCGCGGCCGCCTTCAACGCCCGCGTGATCTCGAGCGTGGCCTACACCGACCCCGAAGTGGCATGGGTCGGCCTGACCGAAGACCAAGCCAAGGCGCAAGGCATCAAGGTTAAGAAGGGCCTGTTCCCCTGGACGGCCTCGGGCCGTGCCATCGCCAACGGCCGCGACGAAGGCTTCACCAAGCTGCTGTTCGACGATTCACCCGAGGCCCACGGCCACGGCAAGATCCTGGGCGGCGGCATCGTGGGCACTCACGCCGGTGACATGATCGGCGAGATCGCGCTGGCGATCGAGATGGGCGCCGACGCGGTGGACATCGGCAAGACCATCCACCCGCACCCCACGCTGGGCGAGAGCATCGGCATGGCGGCGGAGGTGGCGCACGGGTCTTGTACCGACCTGCCGCCGTCGAAGAAGTAAGCGGCTTTCGGGAAGCCCCCAAGAAAAGCCCCGGACGGGAAACTGTCCGGGGCTTTTTCGTGGGCACGCCGGGAGCGGTCCGTGAGCTCAGTCGACGCGGAACTCGATCCCGGTCTGGGTGTTTTCCATGCGGCGCACCAGTCCGTAGACATCACCCAGCACCCACAGGTCGCGGATCTTGTCGCCTTCGAAGCGGAAGATGGGGGCACCGTACCACCACACCCTTTCCCCGGACGGCTCGCAACCGAAGAAGGTCTTGCGGTGCCGGCCGTGGAAACGCAGCTTGCCGCTCACCCGATCGCCTTCTTCGACCAGTTCCAGGATGTCGGAGGTGTAGTCCGCCAGGGTGTCGTTCAGCCACAGCACGTAGTCACCGAACTCCACGCCACCGCGCAGCACCGGGCCGAGCGAGCCGCGAAAGGTGAAGCCCTCGTGGAAGAGTTCGGGAATCAGGCGGATGTCGGCCCGGTCCCACAGGTCTTTGTAGAAGCGGCGCACCACGTTTTTGCGCGGGCTCAGCGCGCTGGGCGTCAGGTCCATTTCGGGTTCGGTGGCGTCTTCGAGGCGGGTCATGGCGTGTCCGGTGTCAGGGTGCTGGTGGCCAGAGGGGGCGTGGGTGGCGTCACATCGTGGGGGCGGAACTCGACCGCCGGCGTGTGGCTTTCGTTCACGGTGAGCCTGAAGATGTCTGGCCGGGCGTAGTGGCCGGTGGCATCGAAGTCGTACTTGCCGCGGGTGATCTCGGCCAGATCGATATCGGCGATCAGGATGTCGTTGCGGTCAAACACCGGACCCGCCAGGAATTCGCCGAACGGGTTGACGATGCAGCTGCCGCCGGTCATCAGCACGGTCGCCGGGTCGTTGCCCTGGACGGCCGCATAGTCTGCCGGACAATCGGCGCGAACCAGGTACTGACAGGCCGACAGCACGAAGCAGCGGCCTTCGACCGCGATGTGCTGCATCGAAGGCGCCCAGGAGGGGCGGTTGTCGGCGGTCGGTGCGCAGTACAGCTGGATGCCCTTGGCGTACATCGCCATGCGCATCGCCGGCATGTAGTTTTCCCAGCAGATGACGGCACCCAGCCGGCCGATGTCGGTATCGAACACCGGCAGGGTCGAACCATCGCCATACCCCCAGATCAGGCGCTCGCCCGCGGTCGGCATGAGCTTGCGGTGCTTGCCGAGCAGGTGGCCGGTTGGCCCGAAGAAGAGGGCGGTGCAATACAGGGTGGCGCCGTCTTTTTCGATCACGCCGATCACGATGTGCACGCCCAGGCGCTGGGCCGTGGCGGCCAGCACCTCGGTTTCCGGGCCCGGCACCGCGATCGCGCTGTCGGCATAACGCCGGTAGTCTTCGCGGCCCGCCGGGGTGCGGCCGCCGATGACGGAGCCGAAATCCAGGCCTTTGGGATAGCCGCCAATGAAGGCTTCGGGAAACACGATCAGCCGGGCTTGCCGCGCGGCGGCGTCTTCGGCCAGCGCGACGGCCTTGCGCAGCGTGCCGGGCGTGTCGAACATGAGGGAGCCGGCCTGTACGACAGCGGCGCGAAGGGTCTGGGGCATGGCAGGAACCTGTGTGAGTGAGGCAGCGGAAGAGGGGTTTGCCGGCACCGCTGCCGGCTGCGGCGGTCGCGGTCCGGGTCGACGAAGGCAGTGTATTCAGGGGCGGTGTTGCATCACAATACGCATCAATGCATTTGAAGCGGGCAAATTTGCGCGAATGAAATCCCCCCAGGTTCCCACTTCGGCGTCGCTGTCACCGGACTGGAGCGATCTCCGGGTCTTCCTGCTGGTGGCCGAGCAGGGCAGTGCGAAGGCCGCCGCGCAGCTCGACATGGACGTCACTACCGTGCGCCGGCGTGTGGCCGCGCTGGAAAAAAACTTGGGCAGCGCGTTGCTGGTGCGCAGTGGTCGGACTTTTCGTCTGACCGCTGAGGGTGAACGGGTGCGCGCGGTCGCTGCGCGCATGGCGGTTCTGGGGAGCGAGCTGAGCCGCAGCGCGACCGATGGGGCGCGGGAGCTTGAAGGTGTGGTCCGGATCTCGACCATGGAGGGTTTTGGCAGCGCCTACCTGGCGCCGCGCCTGGCGCCCTTTCTGTCCCTGCATCCGCGCTTGTCCGTGCAGCTCGTGACGGCGCCCCACATCGTGAACCTGGCGGAGCGGGAGGCCGACCTGTCGATCAACATGGTCCGTCCTCGCGCGGGCCGCCTGGTGGTGCGCCGCCTCGCCCAGTTCGGCGTGGGTCTGTATGGGTCGGGCATCTATCTCGATGCCCATGGTGTTCCTGCGGATGTGCCGGCGCTCGCAGGGCACCGGTTCGTTACCTACGTGGACGAACTGGTGGCCGTATCACCGGTGCGTTGGCTGCCGGGTACGGTCACCCCGGGGCAATGCCGGTTGACCAGCACCAGCCTGATGGCCCAACTGGCGGCCGTGGAAAGTGGCGCCGGGCTGGCGATGCTGCCGCATTTCCTGACCCATCAGCGCCACCTGGTGCGGGTCATGCCCGAAGCGGTGAACCCGACACGCGACTGGTGGCTGGTTGTTCACCAGGATCTGCAGAATGTGCCGAGGATCCGTGCTGCCATCGATTTCATCGTGGGCATCATGGCCCGCGACCAGGCGCTGCTGCTCGGGCAGGCCGATGCGGGTCCAGCGGTTCCGGCGACCGGTGCCTGATACCGTGGCCCGCAGACACGGCCGAAAACCCCTTGAGGGCCTGGTGCCGGGGGTGTCACGGAGAATCTGTTCGGTGCCCATCTGCTGCCCACGCCCTTCATGAAGCCCACGTCCGCGCCGTTGTTCGTCAGCCCGGTCTGGCCATCCACGCGCGGCAATGGGCTGGCCATGCGCGCGGCCGCCACGCTGCGTCTGCTCGCCCAGCGGGCGGGGCCGGTCCACCTGCTGGTGGTGCCGATGTACGGCGCACCCGTCGATGCGCCCGAGCCGGCCGTGGCTGCCTGGTGCCGGTCGTGGCAGGCGGTGCCCGATCCCGGGCCGGCCGCCGCCACCGATGCCTTGGCGCAGTGGCGCCGCGAGGGGGATCGCCCCGCCTGGCCGCAGGGCTGGCGCTCATGCCACCCCGCCTGGCAGCAACGCGTGGCGGCGGCCGGCGCCGCCCTGGCGCCCTCTCTGATTCTTGTGTTCCGTTTTTATCTGTGGCCGCATCTGGAGGCTTTGTGGCCAGCGTGTCCGCATGCGACCCGGTGGCTCGATCTGGACGAAATGGAATCCACCACCCTGGGGCGCCTGGCCGATCTGCACACCTTGCGGGGGCAGGTGGCCGAAGCGGCCCGGTTGCGCGACGAGGCGCAAGCCTATGCCCGGATGGAGGCCGCCTGCCTGCCCCAGTTTGACCGGGTGTGGGCATCGTCGGCCCTGGAGGCCGCGCACGTGCGCCGGCATCTGCCGGCGTCGGCCGTGGCCGTGTTGCCCAATACCGTGGAGGGGCGCCAACCCTGTGCGTCCAGAGCCTCAACCGCCGATGCCCGCCTGCTCTTTGTGGGCACCCTGGGGTATCTGCCCAACCGCGATGCGGTCGAGCATTTTTGCGCGCACATCTGGCCACTGATCCGGGCGGCGGCCACCCGCCCAGTGACGTTTCACGTCGTTGGCAAGGGGCCGGCCTTCGGCGATCTGGGGCCGGGCGTGGTCGTGCACGGTTTTGTCGACGACCTCACGCCGTTGTACGCGGCCTGCGACGTGGTGGTGGTGCCGCTGCGCGCGGGGGGCGGCACGCGCATCAAGATTCTGGAAGCCTTCAGCCACCAGCGACCGGTGGTGTCCACCCCGATGGGGGCCGAAGGCCTGCTGGCGCAGTCGGGCGAACACTGGCTGCTGGCCGACACGGACGCCGCCTTTGCCCAGGCCTGCCTGCACCTGCTGGCCCAACCGCAAGCGGGGCTGCGGCTGGCCGAAGGCGGTTACCGGTTCTTCCGAGAGCACCACGCAGCGGACGCGGTGACCCTGGCGGATTGAGGCCCGGGCGCGGGTTCAGGCGAAAGCCACCCGGGAGCGGTGGTGGCGTCCGCTGGCTTCGGCCAGTGCGGTTTCGACCCGCTGGATGAAGTACTGGTAATCGGGATGGCGATCGAACTCGGCCACCCCGGCCGAGACCAGCATCGGCACCGGCGTCCAACTGCCCTGCACGTTGCCCGCGTGCACCGCATGCCGCAGGCTCTCGGTCAAACCGGCCACCATTTCGGCCGTTCTGCTGCGCGGGCATTCGATGGCGATGAGCAGGAAGCGCTGATCGTCGTAGCGGAACAGGTGGTCGATGGTCCGTATGTGCGCTGACAGCGTGGTGGCCGCCGTCTGCAACAGGCGGCTGCGTGCCCCGCTCATGGCCGTTTCCTGCAGCGTGGGGAAGTCCACCTCGATCAGCGCCAGACAGAGCGGGCGGCTGCTGGCCTGGTGCGTGCGCATTTCGCGCGACAGCACGGCCGGCAGGTAGCGGCGGTCGGGCAGACGGGTTTCCAGATCGAGCCCGTCGTCCTGTCCGAGATGGTGGTCGAACAGGTCGTTGAGCTTGTAGCGGATCAGGTCGATCTGGCTCTTGATCGTGCCCACCACCGCTTCCGCGGGCTCGCGCTGCGCCAGCGCGGCTTGCAGCCGGGGCAGAAAGACACCGTCCATGCGTTCGATGCTGTCGACCACATCGCGCAGGTCGTCGGCACCCTCGAACATGAGGGCGCCTTTGTGGTGGACCCAGATACCGAACTCCGAATCGCGCAGCCGGGGCAGGGCCGGGGTCCCCGTGCTGGCCCAGGTAGACAGCAGCAGCGTCTCGGTCCATTCGGCCAGGGCGGCGCGCTGGCGTGAGCGCTCTTCCAACGAGCTGTGCTTTTGCGAGATCTGGCGGAAGGCTTCGTCGTTGCGAGCGACTTCCTGCGCATCCTGCAGGTAGGCATGGTTCATCAGCCCGTCGGCCAGGTGCAGCAAGTCGGAAACGTAGATCATCGCCGCGAGGCGCTCGTCCCCATTGAGGGGCGCAAAGTCGATGCGCCGGCGGATGCCGCGCTTGAGCACGCGGATGCCGGCCGGGATCAGATCGATGGGCAGGCGGATGCGCGCATGCACGATGCCGACCTCGATCTGGCGCTGGATCGCGGCACCGATGGCGGTGTCGTCCAGGGTCGCGAACAGCTCCGTCATCCAGCGGCGAAGAGACGCTTTCAGGCGTTTCTGGACCCGCTCCTGATCCAGGAATCCCGCCGAGCGCGGGTTCTGCATCATGCGTTCGTAGAACTCTTCCGTGAGCACTTCGGCGCCTTCGCGCACCACCTGGGCCACCACTTCCCGGATCGGAAGCGCGGTCACTTTGAAAAGGTCGGCCCAGGCCCGGATGCTCTCGTCTTCCATGGCACCGGCTTCCAGTACGCCGCTCATGCGGGTGATTTTCATGTCCACTTTGCTTCACACAACCAACCAACGAAGCCCGGAGGCTATCGAATGTGGGCCCAAAAATCCATGCCGCGGGCTGGCAAGGGGCTGTCGATGACGCCGGTTTTCCAGACCGATTTCCGGCTACCCGAGGGCGCACACGGCGCCTGCAGTGTGCAGTGCGGATTTTTTTTTGAGAATGATTCTTTTCAGCACCGTTGTGTTTTCCAGAGGGCACACCCTTGAAGAAGCCAACTCTTTGTTGGACAACGATTTTCTGGTCAGTGTGTGGGCATTGCCCAAGACCGGTTCGCATCCGGTAGGGCCAAACAAACACTGGAAAATTGATAATCATTTCTGTTTGTGCAGAAATGACCAACGGTTGACGTTGTGGCAGGGTTGCAACGGCCCTGCAGGCTGACGATGGAGCGGATCAGCGGGAAGCCGAGGTGTTTTCGGGCGGCATGGGGACGCGGCGCGCCCCGTTGAAGCGGGTCTGCCAGTAGGTTTGCCGCATGTCTTCCACCCGCACATGAGAGCCGGAACGCGGGGAGTGGATGAATTTGCCGTCACCCACGTAAATGCCCACGTGGCTGAAGGCGCGGCGCATGGTGTTGAAGAACACCAGATCGCCGGGTTTGAGTTCGTTGCGGTCGATCACTTCGGTGGCGGCAGCCTGTTCGTCGGCACGCCGGGGCAGCACCTTGCCCACCGACTGCTCGAACACGGCGCGCACGAAGCCGCTGCAGTCAAACCCGGTTTCGGCGGTGTTGCCACCGTAGCGGTAGGGCACGCCGAGAAAGCCCATGGCGTCCACCACCAACCGGGACGCCCGCTCGCCCATTGCATCGCGCGCCTGCTGGAACTGGTCACCCAGGCGGGTGATCAGGCCGCGGTCGCTGAGCAACTGGTCCATGTCCTGATAAGCGCCTTCCTGCGGCGCGGCGTGCGCACCGAGGGCGGCGGTCAGCAGAAGGAGGGCGGGCCAGCGTTTCATTGCGGCGCAAGGGTAAGGCCCGTGGCCTCATGCGTCAAGCGAGAAATGTCAGGCAACCCTTTGATTTGTTTGCGTTTGATCACAGCGTGCATGGGGGGCGGCTGCGCCATGGAGCCCCTGTCAGCGTTTGCCGCCGAGCAGGCCGCCGAGCACGCCGCGCACGAGCTGGCGCCCGATGTTGCTGGCCACGGTGCGGGCTGCGGTCTTGGCCATGGTCTGCACGAGGCCGTCGTACTGGCCCCCGCGCGGGCCGGTGCGGCCAAAAAGCGCCTCGTTGATCATGCCGCCGATCCCGCCGATCCCGCCGCTGTCGGCCTCGGCGGACTTGGGGGCGCCGCCCGGAATGCGGGGAACTTTGGGCTCGGTGGACGCGTCCTTGCCGGGGGCGCCCGCCGGTTCGGCCGCGCCCGCGTGCTGGCGGAACATTTCATAAGCGCTCTCGCGGTCGATCACCTGCTCGTACACACCCGCCACCAGCGAGTTGCGCATCAGCGTCTGGCGCTGTTCGGGCGTGATCGGGCCGATCTGGCTGCCCGGCGGCAGCACGAACACGCGTTCGGTCTCGCTCGGGCGGCCCTTGGCATCGAGAAAACTGACCAGGGCTTCGCCCACGGCGAGCTCGGTGATGGCGGCTTCGATGTCCAGTCCGGCCTTGGGGCGCATGGTCTCGGCGGTGGCCTTCACCGCCTTCTGGTCTCGCGGGGTGAACGCGCGCAGGGCGTGTTGCACCCGGTTGCCCAGCTGGCCCAGCACGCTGTCGGGGATGTCCAGCGGGTTCTGGGTCACGAAGTACACGCCCACGCCCTTGGAACGCACCAGGCGCACGACCAGCTCGATGCGCTCGACCAGCACCTTGGGCGCGTCGTTGAACAGCAGGTGCGCTTCGTCGAAGAAGAACACCAGCTTGGGTTTGTCGGGGTCGCCGATCTCGGGCAGGGTTTCGAACAGCTCCGAGAGCATCCACAACAGGAAGGTGGCGTACAGGCGCGGTGCGTTGAGCAGCTTGTCGGCGGCCAGCACATTGATCACGCCCAGGCCCTGCTCGGTCTGCATGAAATCGCTGATGTTCAGCATCGGCTCGCCGAAGAACTTGTCGCCCCCCTGCTGTTCGATCTGGAGCAGGCCGCGCTGGATCGCGCCGATGCTGGCTGCGCTGATGTTGCCGTATTCGGTGGTGAACTGCTTGGCGTTGTCACCCACGTGCTGCAGCATGGCGCGCAGGTCTTTCATGTCCAGCAGCAGCAGGCCGTTGTCGTCGGCGATCTTGAACACCAGGTTCAGCACCCCGGTCTGGGTATCGTTCAGGCTCAGCATGCGCGCCAGCAGCAGCGGCCCCATGTCGGAGATGGTGGCGCGCACCGGGTGGCCCTGTTCGCCGTAAACGTCCCACAGCGTGGTCGGGCAGGCCACCGGTTCGGGCGCGGGAAGACCCCGGTCGGCCAGGATCCGGGCGACCTTGTCGGGCAGCTTGCCACTCTGGCTGATGCCCGTGAGGTCGCCCTTGACGTCGGCCATGAACACCGGCACGCCGATGCGCGAAAAGCCTTCGGCGAGCTTTTGCAGCGTCACCGTCTTGCCGGTGCCTGTGGCCCCGGTGATCAGCCCGTGGCGGTTGGCCAGACCCGGCAGCAGATGGCACTGGGCATTGGCATTCTGGGCAATCAGCAGCGGTTCGGCCATGTCGCTTTCCTTCGGTCCGGAGGTGGGGCGGCGGTGCGCCCGGGGGGGAAAAGTAAAATCCGCTTTTTATTAGACCAAATTCGGGCAGTACCCAAAGGACGCAACCATGGCTGGACACAGCAAATGGGCCAATATTCAACACCGCAAGGGCCGGCAGGACGAAAAGCGGGGCAAGATCTGGACGCGCGTGATCCGTGAAATCACGGTCGCGGCCCGCAGCGGCGGAGGCGATCCCGCCATGAACCCGCGCCTGCGGCTGGCCATCGACAAGGCCAAGGCGGCCAACATGCCGGCCGACCGCATCAAATACAACGTCGACAAGGCTTCGGGCAACCTCGAAGGCCAGGCGTTGGAAGAAATCCGCTACGAAGGCTATGGCATTGGTGGCGCGGCCATCATCGTCGACACCATGACCGACAACAAGGTGCGGACCGTGGCCGAAGTGCGTCACGCGTTCAGCAAGTTCGGTGGCAACCTGGGCACCGAAGGGTCGGTGGCCTTCCAGTTCAAGCACTGCGGGCAGATCATCTTCGCGCCGGGCACGAGCGAAGAGCAGGTGATGGAAGTGGCGCTGGAAGCCGGAGCCGAAGACGTGATCACCGACGACGACGGTGCCATCGAGGTGCTGACCGCCAGTGCCGACTTCGAAGCGGTGAAGGACGCGCTGGAAGCCGCCGGCCTCAAGCCCGAAGTGGCCGAGGTGACCATGCGGCCCGAAAACACCATCGAGCTGACCGGCGAAGACGCCGCGCGCATGCAGAAGCTGCTGGACGTGATCGAAGACCTGGACGATGTGCAAGAGGTCTTCCACAACGCCAGCATTTGACCCACCCCCGCCGCGCTGCGCGCGCCCCTCTGAAGGGGGCGCTGCTGGCAGCCCGGCAAAGTCGGTTCTGCGGCAGCCTGGACAGCAGGCACGCATTCCGCGTGGCATCGTGGCCTGATTTTTGGAGAATGGTTTGAAAGTTCTGGTGATCGGCGGCGGTGGCCGTGAACACGCACTGGCGTGGAAGCTCAAGCAGTCCGAGGGCGTCGACCAGGTGTTCGTGGCGCCCGGCAATGCCGGTACCGCGCGCGATGCCCAACTGACCAACGTGGCGATCACCGACAAGGTGGCGCTGCGCGAATGGGCCCAGGCCAACGGCATCGGCCTGACCGTGGTCGGCCCCGAGGCTCCGCTGGCGGCGGGTGTGGTGGACGAGTTCCGCGCCCACGGCATGGCCATCTTCGGCCCGACGCAGAAGGCCGCCCAGTTGGAAAGCTCCAAGGCCTTCAGCAAGGCGTTCATGCAGCGCCATGGCATCCCGACGGCCGAGTACCAGGCCTTCACCGACCCGGTTCAGGCCCACGCCTATGTGGATGCCAAGGGCGCGCCCATCGTGATCAAGGCCGATGGCCTGGCCGCCGGCAAGGGCGTGGTGGTCGCGATGAGCCTGACCGAGGCCCACGAAGCGATCGACTTCATGCTGCTCGACAACACGCTGGGCGTGGCGCACAACGAAGGCGGCGCGCGCGTGGTGATCGAGGAATTCCTCGAAGGCGAGGAGGCCAGCTTCATCGTGCTGTGCGACGGTGTCAACGCGCTCGCGCTGGCCACCAGCCAGGACCACAAGCGCCTGCTCGATGCCGACCAGGGCCCCAACACCGGCGGCATGGGCGCCTATTCGCCCGCACCGGTGGTCACACCAGCCGTTCACCAGCGCGCCATGGACGAAGTGATCCTGCCCACGCTGCGCGGCATGGCTGCCGATGGCATTCCCTACACCGGTTTTCTCTACGCCGGGCTGATGATCACGCCCGACGGCCGTGTCAAGACACTGGAATTCAACTGCCGCATGGGCGACCCCGAGACGCAGCCGATCATGATGCGCCTGCGCTCCAACCTGGCGCAGGTGCTGCTGTCGGCCACCCGGGCCGAACTGGACCGGGTGACGCTGGACTGGGACCCGCGCGTGGCGCTGGGGGTGGTGCTGGCCGCAGCCGGCTACCCCATGAGCCCGCGCAAGGGTGATGCCATCACCGGGTTGCCGGCCGACAGCGCCGACTGCATGGTGTTCCATGCCGGCACGGCGGGTGAGGGTGGGGCGGTGCAGGTGTCCGGTGGCCGCGTGCTGTGCGTGACGGCCCTGGCCGACAGCGTGGCCGCTGCCCGCGAAAAGGCCTACGCCGCCATCGAGGGCATCCACTTCGATGGCTGCCAGTTCCGCCGAGACATCGGCCACCGGGCGCTGTGAGCGCCAGCCCAAGCCGATGAACCATCCGACCCAGCGCGTCCGCGACTACCTGACCGGGCTGCAGGACCGCATCACCTCCACCATCGGCCTGGTCGATGGCGGCAGCTTCATCACCGACGCCTGGCGCAAGCCGCCGGGCGAGCGCCTGCAGGGGCAGGGCATCACGCAGATCCTGGAAGACGGCGCTGTTTTCGAGCGCGCCGGCTGCGGTTTTTCGCAGGTCAGCGGCCCTGCGCTGCCGCCATCGGCGACCCAGCACCGTCCGGAGCTGGCCGGCGCGCCGTTCGAGGCCATGGGGGTGTCGCTGGTGTTCCACCCGCGCAACCCCTACGTGCCCACCGTGCACATGAACGTCCGCATGATCGCGGCGACGCCTCCCGGCGGCCAGCCGGTGTGCTGGTTCGGTGGCGGCATGGACCTCACGCCCTATTACGGCTTCGAAGAGGATGTGGTGCATTTCCACACCACCTGCCGCCATGCGCTGGATCCGTTCGGTGTCGACAAGTACCCGCGCTTCAAGCGCTGGTGCGACGAGTATTTCTACCTCAAGCACCGCGACGAGCAGCGCGGTGTCGGCGGGGTGTTCTTCGACGATTTTTCGGAACTGGGCTTCGAGGGCAGCTTCGCCATGATGACTTCGGTCGGCGACGCCTTCCTCGACGCCTACCTGCCCATCGTCGATCGCCGCAAGAACACGCCCTACGGCGAGCGCGAGCGCAGCTTCCAGCTCTACCGCCGCGGCCGCTACGTCGAATTCAACCTGGTGTGGGACCGCGGCACGCATTTCGGCCTGCAGTCGGGCGGCCGCACCGAATCCATCCTGTTGTCCATGCCACCGCTGGTGAGCTGGTCCTACCACCGCCAGACGCGCCCGGGCTCGCCCGAAGATGCGCTGTACCGGCAATTCCTCGTGCGCAAGGACTGGATCTGATGAGCCCGACCGAATCTCAGCGTCCGGTGCCATCACCGCAGGGGCGCCCGTTGCGGGTGGGCATGTTCGGCGGGGCGTTCGATCCGCCGCACTGGGCCCACCGCGCTCTGGCCGAAGTGGCCCTGACCCAGCTCGGGCTGGACGTGCTGCATGTGCTGCCCACGGGCCACGCCTGGCACAAGGCGCGCGTGCTGTCCCCAGCCGAGCACCGCCTCAACATGTGCCTGCTGGCGTTCGGCGATTTGCCCAACACCCGGATCGACACCCGCGAAATTCGCCGCGAGGGCCCCAGCTATACGGCAGACACCCTGCGTGAACTGCACGCCGAATACCCGGCGGCCGAGCTGTTCCTGGTGCTGGGCGCCGATCAGCTGCTGGCGTTCAAATCCTGGGTTCGCTGGCAGGAAGTGCAGGATCTCGCCACGCTGGCGGTGGCCAACCGCGCCACCAACATCGGTGCCGACGCGCCGCTCGAACAGGATCGCGAGATGGACTTGTCGGCCGTCGAGCTGCCGTTCCGGCGCCTGGCCATGCCACTGAAAAACATCAGCGCCTCGGCAGTCAGGGCGCGCGTCGGCGGCCCCAGCCTGCCCGAGGCTCAGCTTGAAGTGCTGGTGCCCGAGCCGGTCGCCCGCTATATTTCCCAACACCACCTCTATCAGAACCCTTCATGACCAACGAATCCACCGCCAAAAAAGACATCCAGAAGCTCCAGCGCGCCATCGTCGATGGTCTGGAGGACGTCAAAGGGCAGGACATCGTGGTGTTCAACACAGCCGAGCTGTCGCCGTTGTTCGAGCGCGTGATCATTGCCAGCGGCACCTCCAACCGCCAGACCAAGGCGCTGGCCGCCAGCGTGCGCGACGCCGTGCGCGAGGCCGGTTTCGACAAGCCGCGTATCGAGGGCGAGGAAAACGGTGAATGGATCATCATCGACTGCGGTCAGGCTGTGGCGCACGTGATGCAGCCGGTGATCCGCCAGTATTACCGCCTGGAAGAAATCTGGGGGACCAAGCCGGTGCGGCTCAAGCACGGCACCGACAAGCCCACGCCGGCCAAGCTGGCGGAGGCTGCGGCCCTCAAGGCGGCTGCCAAGAAGGCCGGTAAAGCTGCGGAGCCGGCGGCCAAGGCGGTGGCACCCAAGTCCGCCCGGGCGGTCGCCAAGTCCACAGCGGCCAAGCCGGCGGCCAAATCCGCCAAACCTGCGGCGACCGCCAAGCCCGCCGCCAAGACCCCGGCCACCCGCAAGCCGGCGGCCAAGTCTGCGGCACCGGCCAAGAAGACTGGAGCGCCGCGCAAGCCCGCTGCGGCATTGCCCAAGCTGGTGGTCAACAAGCCTGCCAAGGCCAAGTCGGCCAGTGCGAAGCCGGCCGCCAAAGCGACGGCCAAACCCGCCGCCAAGAAGAAGGCATGAAGCTGGTGATCGTCGCGGTCGGGCAGCGGGTGCCCGACTGGGCGCAGACCGCCTACGACGATTACGCCAAACGTTTCCCGCCCGAGTTGCGGGTCGAACTGCGCACGGTCAAGACCGAGCCGCGTGGCACCAAGTCCGTCGAGGTGCTCATGGCCGCCGAGCGCGAGCGCATCCAGGCCGTGCTGCCCAAGGGGTGCCGCCTGGTGGTGCTGGACGAGCGCGGTACGGCGCTGACCACCAAGGCCCTGGCCCAGCAGTTGCGCCAGTGGCAACTGGGCGGCGACGATGTGGCCCTGGTGATCGGCGGCCCCGACGGGCTGGAGCCGGCCTTCCGCGAAGCGGCCCACCAGCGCATCCGTCTGTCGGACCTGACCCTGCCGCACGCCATGGTGCGCGTGCTGCTGATCGAGCAGCTCTACCGCGGCTGGTCGATCAACGCCAACCATCCTTATCACCGCGAATGAGGGCGGCTTCTTTCCCATGACCCTCTACCTGGCGTCCCAGAGTCCCCGCCGCCGCCAGTTGCTGGAGCAGTGGGGCGTGCCCTGCGAGTTACTGCTGCCCGACGCCGATGAGGACGCCGAAGCGCTGGAAGCCGTGCGGCCCGGTGAGGCGCCGGCTGTCTATGTGCAGCGCGTGACGGCGCTGAAGCTGCAGGCCTCTCTGGCGCGTCTGCAGCGGCGGGGGCTGCCTGCGGCACCGGTGCTGTGCGCCGACACCACCGTGGCGCTGGGCCGCCGCATCCTGGGCAAACCGGCCGACGAGGCCGATGCCCGGCGCATGCTGGCCGCGCTGTCGGGGCAGCGCCACCGCGTCATGACCGCCGTGGCCGTCGGCCTGCCAGCGGTGCGCGAGCGCCCGGCCCGCGCCTGGCAGGCCTTGTCGACGTCCTGGGTGCGCTTTGCGCCGATGACACCGGCACAGATCCGCGCCTACGTGGCCACCGGCGAGCCCATGGGCAAGGCCGGTGCCTACGCCATCCAGGGGTTGGCGGCGATGTGGATCGCCCACATCAGCGGCAGCCATTCGGGCATCATGGGCCTGCCCGCCCACGAAACGGCCGGGCTCTTGCGGCAGGCCGGCGTGCGCTTCGTCGGGACCTGATCGCCGCCGCAGTCCCCCAGAACAACCGAACCGAGACAAGGCCATGACGCAGGACATCCTCATCAACTGGTCTCCGCAGGAGACGCGCGTGGCCGTGGTGGAGCAGGGCGCGGTGCAGGAGGTGCACCTGGAGCGCACGCTGGAGCGTGGCCTGGTCGGCAACATCTACCTGGGCAAGGTCTCCAGGGTGCTGCCCGGCATGCAGTCCGCGTTCATCGACATCGGGCTCGACCGCGCAGCGTTCCTGCACGTGGCCGACCTCATGCCCAACATCGCGGCCAAACACGCCGGTCCCCGTGACAAGCCCGCCACAGAGGCGGCACCGGGCGCAGCGGCCCGCACCGGCCAGCGGGTGCTGCACCCCGACCCGGTGTTGCCTATCGAGCGCCAGGTGTTCGAGGGGCAGGCCCTGATGGTGCAGGTGCTCAAGGACCCGATCGGCACCAAGGGCGCGCGGCTGACGGCGCAAATCAGCATCGCCGGGCGCCTGCTGGTGTTTCTGCCGCAGGACAACCACATCGGCGTGTCCCAGAAAATCCCGACTGCCCAGCGCGATGCCTTGCGCCAGCGTCTGCAGGCGCTGACCGCGCTGTCCGATGGCAGCCCGGCAGGGGGCTTCATCTTGCGCACCAACGCCGAGGACGCGTCGGACGACGAACTGCGTGACGACATCGCCTACCTGCGCAAGACCTGGAAGCGCATCCGCGAGGCCGCCACCCAGCAGCCACCGGCCACGCTGTTGTACGAAGACCTGAGCCTCATGCAGCGCGTGCTGCGCGACCTGGTCGGTGCGCAGACGCAGGCGATCCGCATCGATTCGCGCGAACAGTTCGGCGTGCTGCAGCGTTTCGCCAGCGAGTTCATGCCCGACACGCTGCCGCGCCTGCAGCACTACAGCGGCGAGCGGCCGATCTTCGACCTGTTCGGCATCGACGAGGAGATCGTGCGCGCGCTCAGCCGCCGGGTCGATCTCAAGTCGGGCGGCTATCTGGTGATCGACCAGACCGAGGCGCTGACCACGGTGGACGTGAACACCGGGGGCTTCGTCGGGGCCCGCAACTTCGACGACACCGTGTTCCGCACCAACCTGGAAGCCGCGCAGGCGATCGCGCGCCAGTTGCGGCTGCGCAACCTGGGGGGCATTGTCATCGTCGACTTCATCGACATGGTGCGCGACGAGCATCGCGAGGCCGTGCTGGTCGAGTTCCGCAAGCAGCTCGCGCGCGACCGGGTCAAGACCATGGTGGGCGGCTTCTCGCAGTTGGGGCTGGTGGAGATGACGCGCAAGCGCACGCGCGAGTCGCTGGCCCAGATGCTCAGCGAACCGTGTGCCGCCTGCGGCGGGCGCGGCACGGTCAAGACCGCGCGCAGCCTGTGCTACGACATCCTGCGCGAAATCCTGCGCGAGGCCCGGGCATTCAATCCGCGCGAATTCCGCGTGCTGGCGTCGCCACAGGTGGTGGAGCTGTTTCTGGACGAAGAGAGCCAGCACCTGGCCGGTCTTTCGGATTTCATCGGTAAACCCATCTCGCTGCAAAGCGAGGCCGCGATGACGCAGGAACAGTACGACATCGTGCTGCTGTAAGCGCTACCGACGGCTCATTGGGCACCCCATCGGGGCCTCCGGACAGGCGGCGTTACGCCGATTACGGCCCGTTACGAAAAGCGCCTTCGGTGCCTGCTCAGGTGATGCACATTGCCGACATCGGCGTGTCGCATTGGGCATTTTCCTGTTGCGATGCAGCAGATCGATGGGGGCGGGAACACAATGCTTTTTGCCCTGTTCCTTTTTTGAAACCCTTGCTTCATTACATCGAAATGCATCACATCAAGCTCACCCCCCTGGCGCTGCTGACCGGCAGCCTTCTGGTCACTACCGCCTTCGCCGCCCCGACCGTGGACAAGGAAGGCAACACCGGTTACGCCACGGCCGCCGAATGCGACGCCGCCGTGATCGCCGGCACCGCGCGTTTCTACCAGCCCGTCACCCAGATGCCGACCAAGCTGCAAAAGGGCGAAAAACGTGTGAGCAAAGGCAAGCTGTCCGACCTCGGTCCGGCCTACCAACTGGGCGCTTGCGACCTGGGCGTCGGCCGCAAGAACGGCCGCAATGGCGTTTCCAAGGCCCTGCAGGGCAAGTACGTGCCGTTCTCGCCCGACAGCGCGGTGAACCTCTATGCCGACGCCACCGGCAAGACCGTGCGCGCCAGCATGGCCCAGTGCGACAACCGCTTCTCCGGTGCCTTCCCGCGCGCCGTGCCCGTGCCGCCGCCGGCACCGGTGGCCGTGGCGCCCGCCCCCGCGCCGGCTCCGGCCCCTGTGGTGGCCGCTCCCGCACCTGCTCCGGCCCCCGTGGTGGTGCCGGCTCCCGCCCCGGCTCCCGTGGCCAAGAAGGGCATCACCCCCTACGTGTTCGGCACGCTGGGGGCGGTCAACGACAGCGTCAACTACGGCGCACCGGCGGGCCTTTCGAACGTGGGTGACAGCGATCGCCAGAGCGGTGGCCAACTGGGCGTGGGCCTGCAGTTCAACGACCTGTTGGGTGCCGAACTGTTCTACCAGGGTGGCAAGAAGCACGAATACACCGCCTTCAACGGCACCGGCTATGACATCGGCGTCAAGGCGCTGGGCGCCCGTCTGACCCTGGGCACCAACGTGACCGAAAAGCTGCGCCTGTTCGGCAAACTGGGCGCCGCCCGTGTGACGCACGACCTGTTCACTGGCGGCGACGAGTCCAAGACCCGCGCCCTGCTGGGTGCTGGCCTGACCTACTCGCTCAGCGAGAACCTGGGCGTGCGCTTCGACTACGACCACATCCGCCGCCAGGGCAGCAGCACCAACCCGCGCTGGGGCAACATCGACTACTTCGGTCTGGGTCTGCAGTACAGCTTCTGATCCCCGCGCGTCCGTCGCACCAGGGCTCCTTCGGGAGCCCTTTTTTTGGTCACTGTCATGCCCGCGTGAGCGGGCACTCAGCCTCCGGTGCTCAGGGATGCCCGGTTCCGGCCGCCGTGAAGTCCTGCGCGTGCAGGCGCGCGTACAGGCCTTGCTGTTGCAGGAGTTCGGCGTGGGTGCCTTGTTCGATGACCCGGCCTTCCGCCAGCACCACGACACGGTCGGCGTGCTCGATGGTGCTCAGGCGGTGGGCGATCACGAGCGTGGTGCGGCCCTTCATCAGGCGTGTCAGGGCATCCTGCACCAGCCGTTCGGACTCGTTGTCGAGCGCCGAGGTGGCCTCGTCGAGGATAAGGATCGGCGCGTTCTTGTAGATCGCGCGGGCGATGGCCAGGCGCTGGCGCTGGCCGCCGGAAAGTTCGGTCGCGTTGTGGCCCACGTTGGTGTGGATGCCCTGCGGCAGTTGCTCGACCAGATCGAGCAGGTTGGCCGAGGCCAGGGCCTGCCGGATGCGGGCCTCGTCGCGCGTATCTTCACTGGCCCCCAGTGAGACGTTGGCGGCCAGCGTGTCGTTGAACATCACCACGTCCTGGCTGACCATGGCGAACTGGCGCCGCAGGCAGTCGAGCTGCCAGTCGGGCAACGGCACCCCGTCCAGGCGGATGTCGCCGCTTTCCGGGGCGATGAAGCGCGGCAGCAGATTGGCCAGGGTGGATTTGCCGGAGCCGGACGGGCCGACCAGCGCCACCACCTGGCCGGGCGCAACGTGCAGGTTCAGCCCTCGCAACGCCAAGCGCCCGTCATCGCCGTCGCCCTTGCCGGGGTAGCGCACCCAGACACCGTCCAGCGTGAGTTCGCCCCGCACGGCCTTGTCGGGGCAGTACGCGCCGCCGGCCTGTTCGGGGGTCTGTTCGATCAGTTCCAGCCCGCGTTCCAGGGCGGCCAGGCCGCGGGTGATGGGACCGGCGATTTCGGCCAGGTGCCGCACCGGCGCCACCAGCATCAGCATGGCGGTGACGAAGGCCACGAAGTTGCCGACGGTGACCCCGTTGGCATGGCTTTGCCAGAGCGCCACCGAAATCACCGCGGACAAAGCGACGGCCGCCAGCACCTGGGTGAGCGGCGTCATGGCCGCCTGCGCGACGGTGCTTTTGAGCGCCAGGCGCCGCAGGGCCTGGCTCAGGTGCCCGAAGCGCTGCTGCTGAGGTGCCTGCGCCTCGTGCAGGCGCACGACCCGGTGCGCCATCACGTTTTCTTCGACCACGTAGGCCAGTTCGTCGGTGGCTTCCTGGCTGGTGCGCGTGAGGCGGTACAGGCGCCGCGAGAACACACGCATGACGAAGATCAGCGCCGGGAACAGCAGCACCACGATCAGGGTGAGCCGCCAGTTCAGGTAGAGCAGGTAGCCCATGAGCGCGACCAGTGTCAGGCTGTCCTTGGAGAAAGTGAGCAGAGCGTTGACCAGCGTGGTCGTGCCCGACTGCACCTCGTAGACCAGCGTGTTGGACAGGCGGCTCGCGCTCTGGCGCGCGAACAGGCTCGCGTCGGCACGGCTCATGCGCGAGAACATCGCCTCGCGCAGGTTGAGCAGGCCCAGGCTCGCGGTGTAGGACAGCGCGTACTGGGCGATGAAACCGGCCAGGCCCCGCACGGCAAACAAACTGATGAGCGCGGCGGGAACCATCCACAGTGCGATGGCTCCATCGTTGAATCCACGGTCCAGCAGCGTCTTCAGCAGGGCGGGAATCATCGGCTCCGTGATGGCGCCGAGCACGGTGCCGGCCAAGGCCAATGCAATGCCTGCCTTGGCCGAGCGGAAGTAAGGCCAGAATCGCCGGAGGCGCTGCAAAATCGTGGGGGAGGGCGCAGTCTTGTCGGTCATGTCGGCGGGTGTGCGGTCCGGGAAACCGGACCGGTTTCTGCAGCGGAGAGGCGGTGTTTGTGCATGCTGCAGCGCACATATTGTCACGGCGTGACGCCGGGCTTCCGGTATTATCCGACGGCATGCGTCAGCGCGATTTTTCCGGTCCCCAACGATCTTCTCGAACACCGCTGCCCATGCAGGATTCTTTCGCTCCCATTGCCCCTCTGTCCCCTTCGCGCCGCGCCCTGCTGGGCTGTGCCGTCACGCTGCCGGCGCTTGCGCTCTCCGCACCGCCTGCGCTGGCCCAGTTCCGGGTCGAAGTTTCTGGCGCAGGCGCTTCCCAGATTCCTTTTTCCGCCGTCACGTTCCGCGACAACGGGATCCTCTCCGATGACATCGCCGCCATCGTGCGGGCCGATCTGGAACGCAGCGGGCTGTTCCGTTTTGTGGCGCCGCTGCCCGTGGCGCACGACGAAATGTCGCGGCCCGATTTCAACGCCTGGCGGCAGAAGACGGCCGATGCCTTGCTGACAGGCAGCGTCAGCCGCCTCGCCGACGGCCGTTTCGACGTGCGCTTCCGCGCCTGGGACACGGTCAAGGGTCAGGAACTGGGTGCCATGCAGTTCACGGAGCCGCAGAACCGTATGCGCAACGTGGCCCACAAGATTGCCGACTACCTGTACGAGCGGCTGACGGGCGACAAGGGCGTGTTCTCCACGCGCATCGCCTACGTCACCAAGCAGGGCAGCCAGCACCGCCTGATGATCGCCGACGCCGATGGCGAAGGCTCCGCGGCCGCGTTCACCAGCAGCGAGCCCATCATCTCGCCGAGTTGGGCGCCGGGCGGCTCGCAGGTGGCCTACGTGTCGTTCGAGTCGCGCAAACCGGTCATCTATTCGCACGACATCTTCTCGCGCCAGCGGCGCATGCTCGCCAACTTCCGCGGCTCCAACAGCGCGCCTTCGTGGTCGCCTGACGGCCGCCAGTTGGTGGCCACGCTGTCGCTGTCGGGCAATTCGCAGATTTACGCCATGGCGTCCGGCGGCTCCTCGCCGCGCCGGCTCACCAATTCGGGCAGCATCGACACCGAGCCGGTGTTCAGTGCCGACGGTCGCAGCATCTACTTTGTCAGCGACCGGGCGGGCAGCCCGCAGATCTACCGCATGGATGCACAGGGCGGCGGCGCGCAGCGCATCACCACCTCGGGCACCTACAACATTTCGCCCTCGCCCAGCCCGGACGGCCGGCTGCTGGCTTTCATCTCGCGCATCGGTGGGGCGTTCCGCCTGCACGTGATGGATCTGTCGTCGGGATCGGTCTCGGCACTGACCGAGACCAGCGCCGACGAAAGCCCGAGCTTCGCACCCAACAGCCGCCTGATCGTCTACGCCACCCGCGAAGGTGGTCGCGATGCGCTCATGACCACCACCGTCGACGGCCGCGTCAAGACCCGCCTCGCCAGCAGCCAGGGCGATATCCGCGAACCCGACTGGGGCCCTTTTGCGGCCTGATCCGATTTATCCACCGTCTCCGTCTGCTCACTGATTCCTCTGAAAGGTCCACCATGTCTCCAACCCGGCGCCGCATTTCTCCCTGGTCCCAACGCATCGGCGGCTTGCTGCTGTGCCTCACGCTGGCTGCCTGCGGCTCCAGTGTCAAGCTCGATGACGTGCCGGTGGAAGACCGCAATGCCGGCGGTGCCCAGACCGGGCAGAACGGTGTCGATCCGCGCACCGTGCAGGGCGTGGACATGACGCAGGACGGCGCGGCCGGTATCGGCCAGCAGCCCGTCGGCCTGGCCCGCGTGGTGTACTTCGATTACGACAGCTTCGACGTGCGCGCCGATGGCCGCACCGTGATCGATAGCAATGTGCGCTACCTCAAGGCCAACCCCAGCCGCCGCGTCAGCCTTGAAGGCCATACCGACGAGCGTGGCGGGCGCGAATACAACCTGGCGCTGGGTCAGAAGCGCGCCGAGGCCGTGCGCCGTGCGCTCGCGGCCCAGGGTGTCCCCGATGCCCAGATGGAAGCCGTGAGCTTCGGCGAGGAAAAGCCGGCCGAGATGGGCAGCGACGAAAGCGCGTACGCAAAAAACCGCCGCGTTGAAATCCTCTATCGCTGAACCTGATGCCGTTGCGTTCCCTCTCTCTCCGCGAACTGCTGCTCGGTGGCGGCTTGGCAGCCACGCTGCTGGCGCCGCTGCCGGCCCAGGCCCTGTTTGACGACAACGAAGCGCGCAAGGCCATCATCGAACTGCGCCAGAAGTTCGATGCCAACAAGGCTGCGACCGACGCGGCCCTGTTGCGCCTCGGTGACGAGGTGCGCGATCGTCGGCCTCTCAACGAGCTGATGAACCAGATCGAGCAGTTGCGTGCCGAGCTGGCCCAGTTGAAGGCGCAGAACGACAGCTTGTTGCGCCAGGTGGCCGATCTCCAGCGCGGCCAGCAGGCAGCCCAGGCCACGGTGGACGAACGCCTGCGCCAGTTCGAGCCGGTACCGGTGACGGTCGACGGTCTGACCTTCGATGTGCAGCCCGCCGAAAAGCGTGAGTACGACGCCGTCATGGACGTTGTGCGCCGCTCCGACTTTGCCGGGGCCGCCGCCGGGTTCGAGACCTTCCTGCGCCGGTATCCGGACAGCGGCTACACGCCGTCCGTGCTGTACTGGCTGGGCAATGCCCAGTACGCGAACCGTGCCTACCGCGAATCCCTGGGCACGCACCGCCGGCTGGTGAACACCTACCGCGACCACCCGCGTGCCCCCGAGGCCCTGCTGGCCATCGCCAACAGCCAGGTCGAGCTCAAGGACGCACGCTCTGCCCGCAAGACCCTGGAAGACCTGATCAAGGGCTACCCGCAGTCCGAAGCCGCCGCCGTGGCGCGCGACCGCCTGTCTCGCCTGCGCTGATCCCGCCTGTGCCGCGCCCTGTCGTGCGCTGAGGACTCTGCCGCGCCGGACGCCAAAGTCCCGCGCGCGCTTCTACAATCGCGGCCCATGGAACCGGCCGACTTTCAACAACTCAAATCCCACGTGCTCTGGGCCGCTTTTGCGGCCTCTGCCGTTTTTGGCTTCATCACGCAGCGCACCCATTTCTGCACCATGGGCGCGATCAGCGACGTCGTGAACATGGGCTCCTGGGTCCGCATGCGCATGTGGGGCATGGCGGTCGGCGTGGCCATGATCGGCTTCCAGCTGATGACCTGGCTGGGCTGGATCGACCCGACCCAGACGATCTACGCCCCGGGGCGCATCATCTGGCTCTCGGCCCTTGTGGGCGGTGCGCTGTTCGGCTTCGGCATGGTGCTGGCTTCGGGCTGCGGCAGCAAAACCCTGGTGCGCATCGGCACCGGCAGCCTCAAGGCGCTGGTGGTGTTCTTCGTGATGGGGTTTGCGGCGTTTGCCACCATGCGCGGCATTCTGGCGGTGGTGCGCGTCCGCACTGTGGATCAGGTGGCCTTCGACCTCCCGGGAGGCAGTGCCGTGCCGGCTGCGCTGTCGGCATGGGCTGGTGGCGACGCCAGCATGCTGGGCCTGCTCATGGGACTGGTCGTCGGTGGCGGTCTGGTGCTGTGGGCGCTGGCGAACGCAGAATTTCGCGCCTCGTTCAACCACTGGCTGGCCGGCGCCGGCATCGGGCTGGTGATCGTGGCCATGTGGTGGATCAGCGGCCACCTGGGTTTTGTGCCCGAGCACCCGGAAACCCTGGACCCGGTCTACGTGGCCACCAATTCCGGTCGCATGGAAGCGCTGACCTTCACCGCCCCCATGGCTTATGCGCTGGACTGGCTCATCCACTTCAGCGACACCTCCAAGCTGCTCACCATCAGCGTGGTGTCGGTGGCCGGCGTGGTGGTGGGCGCCTTCGTCCAGGCCCTGTGGGAGCGCAGCTTCCGCTGGGAAGGTTTTCGGGACACCCAGGACACCGCCTTGCACATCGTGGGCGCGCTGTGCATGGGCGTGGGCGGCGTGACCGCCATGGGCTGCACGGTGGGGCAGGGCCTGTCGGGCCTGTCGACACTGAGTCTGACCAGCATGATCGCCGTGGCCGGTATCGTGCTCGGTGCTCTGGGCGGCTTCCGCCTGCAGATGTGGTTGCTGGAGCGCGGCTGAGCCGTGCCGGTGGGCGGTTTACGCGATGGCACCTGAATTCGAGCGCCGCTTCGGCGGCCTGCGCCGTCTCTATGGCGCAGCCGGGGCGCAGCGCCTGTTTGACGCGCACGTGGCGGTGGTCGGCATCGGTGGTGTCGGCTCCTGGGCGGTCGAAGCGCTGGCGCGCAGCGGCGTGCGGCGGCTCACGCTGATCGACCTGGACCACGTCGCCGAGTCGAACATCAACCGCCAGATCCACGCCAGCGAAGCCACGCTGGGCCAGGCCAAGGCCGAGGCCATGCGCGAACGCATCGCGCTCTACCACCCGGATGCGGTGGTCGATGTGGTCGACGACTTTGTGACCGCGGACAACTGGCCCGCGCTGATGGCCGGGTTGCCGCCACCCGACGCCCTCATCGATGCCTGCGACCAGGTGCGCGCCAAGACCGCGATGGCCGCCTGGGCCCTGCGTGAGTCCAGGCCCTTGGTCACGGTGGGCGCGGCCGGTGGCAAGCGATTGCCGCAGGCGGTGGAGGTGGGCGATCTGGCCGGCACCACGCACGATCCTTTGCTGGCCAAGCTGCGCTACCAGTTGCGGCGATCGCACGGCGCCTCCCGCGAAGGGCGCATGGGCGTGACCTGTGTGTTCAGTCGCGAAAACGTGGCACCACCAGACGCGGCCTGTCTGGTCGATGGCGCCGCCGCACCGGGTGCAGCGCTCAATTGCCATGGCTATGGCTCGGCGGTGAGCGTGACCGCCACCTTCGGTCTGTGCGCAGCGGGCTGGGTGCTCAATCACCTGGCCGAAGGGCGGGGCTGAACGGCCCAAGAAAAAAGGTCCACAGCCGTGTGGCGGTGGACCTTTTTGGGGATTCTGGTAGGACGTGAGGGATTCGAACCCACGACCAACGGATTAAAAGTCCGCTGCTCTACCAACTGAGCTAACGTCCCCCATGCAGACTTAACAAAAAATCTGTCAGGTGCTGCGAAGCCCACGATTATAGCGCAATCGCGGGCCATCTTCGGAGGCATCGACGGCGATGCCTTTGCTCAGCCCGTCTCGTGCAGGCCGCCCAGGCCCCACAGGGCTTCAGCGGCCACCCGCTCCTGCTGAATGCGCAGCGCCAACGCCTGCGCCGAGCCGCCCAGGGGACGGTTGTCGATCGCGCGCAGGCGGCTCTGCACAGTGGGTTCACCCAGCACCGCCTGCGCGGCACGGTTGAGCGCATTCAGCCGATCGGCAGGCGTGCCCGCCGGTGCAAAAAGACCGAAGGTGGACCACAGATTTGCCTGGGGCAAGCCCAGTTCGGCCAGGGTCGGCACCCCGGGCAGGGTGGACGAGCGTTCCGGTGCACCCAGGGCCAAGGCGCGCAGCCGGCCTTGGCGCACGTGCGCGAGTTGCTGCGGAGCGAGGTTGCTGGAGAGCAGGTGAAACTGCCCACCCAGTGCGTCGTTGATCTGCTGGCCCCCGCCCTTGTACGGGATGTGCACGATCGGCGCCCCGCTGGCTTGGCGGGTATGGGCCAGCACCAGATGACCTGTGGTGCCGCGGCCGGAGCTGGCCCAGCGCAACCCACCGGGTATCTGCCGGGCCTGCTGCAAGGCCGAGGGCAGGTCGTGGGCGGCCAGTGCCGGTGTGGCCAGCAGCAGCAGGGGCGTGGCCATCACGGCCATCACCGGCACCACGTCGCGTGTCGGATCGAAGCCCAGGCGCATCATGAGCGGCAACACCGTCAACGGGGTGATGGCCGACCAGAGCAGGGTGTGCCCGTCGGCAGGTGCCCGACTCAGGTGTTCGAAGGCCAGGGTGCCGCTGGCTCCAGGCCGGTGGCGCACGACGACCGCCACCCCCAGCCGCCCGGCCAGGCGCTCGGCCAACAGGCGGGCCACCTCGTCGCTCACCCCGCCCGGCGGGTAGGCCACCACGAGTTGCACTGGGCGCTGCGGCCATGGGGTTCCCGCCTGGGCCGCCGGCAGAGCGACCAGGGCGCTCACGCCGGCCTCGATCAGCCAGCGGCGGCGGTTCGGTGCGGCGGCATGGGTCACGGTTGTGCCAGCTCGCGTGCCATCGCGATCAGGTGCGCCAACGGGCCTTCGGCGTCGCTGCGGCGCCAGGCCAGGGTCAGCGGCGCCGACAGCGCCTGCCCGCCGGCAATGGGGCAGTAGACGATGGCCTCCGGGTGGGCACCGCTCATGGACGCGGGCACCACCGACACGCCGGCACCGGCAGCGACGAGGTTCAGGTTGGTCATCATGCGGTCGACCTCGGCGACGATGCGTGGCTGGAAACCGGCCTGCTCGCACAGCCGCAGCCAGTTGGCGTAGAGGCCCGGCGCCCCCGGGCGCCGGACCAGGATGAAGCCGTCGTCGCGCAGGGCTTGCGGTGCCAGGGGGCGTGGCCGGCCGTCGGGCACCAGCGGATGGCCCCAGGGCAGTGCGAGCATGGCCGGCTCGGTCAGCAAGGTGAGCATGTCGATGCCGGGCGGGTGGTTCACCGGTACCCGCAGCAGGCCGGCGTGCAGGCGGCCGGCGACCAGGGCATCCAGAATGTCCTCGGCGTTGTGCTCGCTCAGGCGCAGCTCGATGCCCGCGAAGCGCTGTCGACATTCGCGCAGCAGGCGCGGGGTGAAAGCATGGGCCGCGGCCGAGCTGGTGAAGGCCACGTCGAGCACGCCTTCGCGCCCGGCGGCGATGCGCGCCATGCGCTCCTGCAGGGCACCCATGCCGGCCACCAGGCGCTGTGCTTCGGTGCGCAGCACCTGGCCGGCGGGCGTGAGGGCCACGCCCTTGGGGTGGCGGCGCAGCAGCGGTACGCCCACTTCGTGTTCCAGGGCCATGATCTGCTGGCTCAGCGGCGGCTGCTGAATGCCCAGAACCTCGGCCGCGCGCGTGAGGGAGCCGGCATCGGCCACGGCGAGAAAGTAGCGCAGGTGGCGAATATCCATATTCATATGATATGGACTTTCATAGTTCCATATATTTGACGTCTCCTTTGGCCAGCCGTATCGTCGCACGCCTCATTCCACGACACAAGGAGACACGGTATGGCAACGATGATTCGACGGTCCTGCGCCCCCACAAGCCGGTGGCGGTACGGTTTGCTGGCGGCGCTGCTGGCGCAGGCCGGCTGGGCGTTGGCACAGATGCCCGCAGCCCCGGCGCGCGACGAATTTTTCTGGCTGGGAGCGATCAACAAGGCCACGGCGGTAATCAATACCGACGAAGGCCTGCTTGATCGGCAGCTCGCGCCGCGCCTCGCCGCCGGTATCGACAAGGTGCTGGCCGATGGCGGCCAGCCCGGCGGCGCCCGGCCGCGCACCGTGATTTCTTTCGAGCCGTTGCTGATCAAGGCGGCCGGCCCTGAAGTCACCTGGCTGCACGCCGGGCGCTCCAGCCAGGACATGCACGCCACCTACCGCGCCGCGATTCTGCGCGACGAACTGCTGGTGCTGGCCACGGAGTTGAACCGCACCACCGAAGCGCTGGTGAAACTGGCCGACAAGCACCAGGCGACCATCGTGCCCAACTACACCAACGGCGTGGCCGCCCAGCCCAACAGCCTGGGGCACAACCTGCTGGGCCATGCGGCCGGTCTGGAGCGCGACGCGCAGCGCTTGCGCGAGGCCTATGCCCGCATCGACCGCTCGGCCATGGGCACGACGGTGCTCAACGGGTCGAGCTGGCCGCTCAACCGCCGCCGCATGGCCGACTACCTGGGCTTTGCCGGTACGGTCGACAACGCCTACGACGCTTCGCAGATTTCGTCCATGGAACACCCCGTGGAAGTGGGGGCGGTGGTGACCGCCATTGCTCTGCACGCCGGGCACTTCATCGAAGACGTGATGGTGCAGTACGCCGCGCCGCGCCCCTGGATGCTGCTGGCCGAGGGCGACGGCAACACCTACGTGTCCAGCGCCATGCCACAAAAGCGCAACCCCGGCCTGCTCAACAGCACGCGGCGCCAGGCTTCCGGCGTGATCGCGGTGGCCCTGGGGCCGGTGATCCGCGCCCACAACATCACCCCGGGCATGGCCGACCCCAAGGAGGTCCAGGACAACAGCGCCCTGGTGCGCAGCACGGTGGCGATGCTCAAGGGCTGGCAGCGCATCCTGGGTGCGCTGGTGGTCAGCCCGGAGCGGGCACTGGAAGAGCTCGACAGCGACTGGACCGCGTCACAGGAACTGGCCGATCTGCTGATGCGCCAATACCAGGTGCCGTTCCGCATGGGGCATCACTTCGCCTCCGATCTGGTCGACCACGCGCGCCAGAACAACCTGCGGCCCTCCAACTTCCCTTACGCGACGGCGCGCGAGATTTACGCGCGTACCCTGAGCAAAGACGGTGGCAACCCCGAGCTGCCGATGAGCGAGGCGGAATTCAAGGCCGCGCTGGATCCGGTGGCCATCGTGCGGGCGCGCGCCACCGCAGGTGGGCCGCAGCCGGCCGAGATGGTGCGGATGCTGTCGCTGGCCCAGCAGCAGATCCAGGCGCAATCGGCGTGGATCGCGCAGCGCCAGCAGCGCATTCAAGGCGCGCTGGCCCAGCTCGATACCGATTTCAAGGCCTTGTTGCCCAAGCCCTGAGCGGGCTGTCGATCTCCCCGTTCAGGGGCGTCGGGGCAGGGGTGTGCGGGCGTCGGCATCGCCATCGGCCCAGACTCCCCGGCGTGCGATGCGGGCTTCCTGCTGGGCCTGCAGCAGGGCGGCCGTGCCACCTTCGCCCAGGGAGAGCGCCCAGGCCAGGCCCGCGCGAACCTGGGCGTCGGCGGCGCGCTGGCCCTGGCATTCGACATCGGCGGTAACTCTGCCGCCAGCGCGCGGCGGCGTACGCGGCCGCAGGGTGACCGCCTGGCGCTCGCACAGTTGGCGCAGTGCGAGCCGGGCGGTCCCGCTGCGGGGGTGTGTCGGGTCCGGTGCCTGAATGCCGGCCACGCGCACCGTCAGCGTCTGCGCGGCAGCGGCTTCACCACAGCGCACGGACAGTGCATCACCGCTCGTCACGGCGATGGCCAGACAGAACAGAACGGCGGTGCTCATGCCCGCCACCACCGTGCCCAGGAGGGGCAGGTCACTTCTTCTTGATCAGGCCGTAGACCACCAGCAGCAGGATCGCGCCGATCACCGAAGCGATGAACCCCGCCGCCTGGCCCGGGGCGTACAGACCCAGGGCCGCACCCAGGTAGCTGGCCACGAAGGACCCGGCGACCCCGAGCAGGGCGGTCATGATCCAGCCCATGCTGTCGTTGCCGGGTTTGATGGCGCGCGCGACGAAGCCGGCGATGAGACCGATGAGGAGGGTGCCGATGATCGACATCATGGTGAAAGACCTTTCAGGGGACGATGAACCAGGGCAGCGCCGCCGTTGGCCGGGCGCTGTGCTGGGGCCACTGTAGCGCCGAAGTGCCGCCCCTGCGTGACAGCGGGGTGTGCCGCACGCAGGTCGTGGCGCCGGGCGCGCAGCGCGTCACACGCGTGTGGTGCGCGGGCCCCGCGAGCCTGGCTTGCAGCGGGGCGCGTAGTCAGCCCGTGGCTTCGGCCGACGCCGCCTCGATGGCTTCGCTCAGCTCCAGCCAGCGGGCTTCGGCCGTCTCCAGCGCGTCGCCCACGGCCTTCAGGCGCCGGCCGGCTTCGGCGATCTCGGCCGGCGGCAGGTTGCCGCTGAGCGCGGTTTCCAGCCCGGTTTTTTCCGCTTCCAGGCCGGCCATGCGCTTTTCCACCTGCTCCAGTTCCTTGCGCAGCGGGCGCAGCCGCTCGGTCACTTGCTGGCGGCGTTGGGCGTCCAGCCGGCGCTGTTCGCCGCTGCGCGGCGCCGGGGCGCTGGCGGGGGGCGCCGGATCATCGGGGCGGGGTGCTGCGGCCACCGGCGCAGGCGGTTCGGCGGTCGCTGCACTCTCGGTCGCCGCGGCGGCCGCCGCCGATTTGCCCGCCGCGCGCTGGGCCTCGCGCGCCTGCCGTGCCACGTCGAGCAGGTAGCGCTGGTAATCGTCGAGGTCGCCGTCGAACGGCGCGATGCCGCCGCGCGAGACCAGCCAGAACTCGTCGCACACCGCCCGCAGCAGGGCCCGGTCGTGGCTGACCAGCATCACCGTGCCTTCGAACTCGTTGAGCGCCACCGACAGCGCTTCGCGCGTGGCCAGATCCAGGTGGTTGGTCGGTTCGTCGAGCAGAAGCAGATTGGGGCGCTGCCAGACGATCATGCACAGCACCAGGCGCGCCTTTTCGCCGCCGCTCATGGTGCCCACGGCCTGCTTGACCTGGTCGCCGGTGAAGTTGAAGGTGCCCAGGAAGTTGCGCAGGTCCTGTTCGCGCGTGGCCTGGCCGGCCAGACGGCCCTGCGCCGTGCAGTCCTTGACCAGGCGGATCATGTGCTCCAGCGGCGTATCGGCCGGGCGCAGCACGTCGAGCTCCTGCTGAGCGAAATAGCCGATGTTCAGGCCCTTGCCTTCGGTGATCTCACCGCTGATCGCCGTCAGGTCGCGCGCGATGGTCTTGACCACCGTGGACTTGCCCTGGCCGTTGGCGCCCAGGATGCCGATGCGCTGTCCGGCCAGCACCGACTTGCTGACGCCGCGCACGATCACCGTCGGGTCACCCGTTTCCTGCAGCGGCGGGTAGCCGAAGCTGACCTCGTGCAGGGCCAGCATGGGGTTGGGCAGGTTCAGCGGTTCGGCGAATTCAAAGGTGAATTCGGCCTCGGCCAGCACCGGCCCGATCTTTTCCATGCGTTCGAGCGCCTTGACCCGGCTTTGCGCCTGCTTGGCCTTGCTGGCCTTGGCCTTGAAGCGGTCGATGAACTTCTGCAGGTGCGCCATCTTCTCCTGCTGGCGCGCGTAGGCCGAGGCCTGCAGGGCCATCTGCTCGGCGCGCATGTCTTCGAAGCGGCTGTAGTTGCCGCCGTAGCGGTGAAGCTGGGCGCGTTCGATGTGCACGGTGACGTTGGTCACGGCATCCAGGAATTCGCGGTCGTGGCTGATCACCAGCAGCGTGCCCTGATAACGCTTGAGCCAGTCTTCCAGCCAGACCAGGGCGTCCAGGTCCAGGTGGTTGGTCGGTTCGTCGAGCAGCAGCAGCTCGCTCGGACACATCAGCGCACGGGCCAGTTGCAGGCGCATGCGCCAGCCGCCCGAGAAGCTGTTGACCGGCCGATCGAGTTCGTCGGTGCGGAAGCCCAGGCCCAGGATCAGCGCCTGCGCGCGCGCCGGCGCGTCGTGGGCACCGGCGTCGTGCAAGGCCATGTAGGCGTGCGCCATGCGTTCGCCGTCGTCGCTGGCCTCGGCCGCCGTCACTTCCTGTTGCGCGGCCAGCAGGGTCACGTCGCCCTCGATGACGAACTGGGTGGCAGGCATGTCGGTTTCGGGCATGTCCTGCGCGACCTGCGCCATGCGCCATTGCGGGGGAATGGAAAAATCGCCCTTGTCCTCGTGCAGCGTGCCGTCGAGCAGGCGGAACAGGCTGGATTTGCCGGCACCGTTGCGTCCCACCAGACCGATTTTTTCGCCCGGGTTGAGGGTACAGGACGCGCCGTCGAGCAGCACCCGCGTGCCGCGGCGCAGGGTGATGTTGCGCAGACTGATCATGCCGCGTCCTCCGGCAGCGCCAGCATGTCGCGGGTGAGCAGCAACACCTGGTCGCTGCCGGCGCTGGTCTCCAGCCAGTCGGGCAGCAGGTGCGGGAAGGCGGCTTCGAAGTGTTCGCGCTCGTTGCCGATTTCCAGCACCAGCACGGCGTTTTCGGTCATGCGGGCCGGTGCGTCGCGCAGCAGGCGGCGGACGAAGTCCATGCCATCGGTGCCGCCGGCCAGGGCCAGTTCGGGCTCCGCCCGGTACTCGGGGGGCAGCGCGGCCATGCTGCCGGCGTTCACGTAGGGCGGGTTGCAGAGGATCAGGTCCCACGGACCGGGGCAGGCGGCCAGGCCGTCGGACTCGACCAGGGTGATGCGTTCGGGCAGACCGTTTTTGTCCACATTGATGCGGGCCACGGCCAGTGCGTCGGCGGAAAGGTCGGCCCCGGTGACCTGGATGTCGGGCCAGGCCATGGCGGCCAGCACGGCCAGGCTGCCGTTGCCGGTGCACAGGTCGAGCACCTGCCGCGTGTCTTCGGAGAGCCAAGCGTCGAAGCCGCCGTCGGCGATCAGTTCGGCGATGAAGCTGCGCGGCACGATGCTGCGCTCGTCCACGTAGAACGGCACGCCCTGCAGCCAGGCTTCGCGGGTGAGGTAGGCCGCGGGCTGGCGGGTGGCGATGCGGCGTTGAATCAAGGCATTGGCCGACTGCGCCTCGGCTTCGGTCACGGGGCGGGTGGCCAGGGTGCCGAGGTCGCTGTCCAGCGGCAGGCCGAGCTGCCACAGCACGAGCCAGGCGGCTTCATCGTGGGCGTTGGTGGTGCCGTGGCCATAGGCCAGGGCGGCGGCGTCGAGGCGGGCGGTGGCGCCCGCCAGCAGGTCCTGCAGGGTCATGTGGGTGGGGCCGGGTGTCAGCGGCCAGTGGCTGGGGCAGCCAGGTTTTCCAGCGTGCGGCGGTAGATGGCGGTGAGCGGTTCGATGTCGGCCAGCGCCACGTGTTCGTCCACCTTGTGGATGGTGGCGTTGGGCGGACCGAGTTCGATCACCTGCGGGCAGACGCGGGCGATGAAGCGGCCGTCGCTGGTGCCGCCGGTGGTGGAGAGCTCGGTTTCGATGCCGGTCTCTTGCCGAATGGCATTGCGCACGGCGTCGACCAGCGTGCCAGGCGTGGTGAGAAAGGGCAGGCCACCCACCGTCCAGGCCAGGTCGTAGTCGGTGCCGGCTTGCAGGCCGTGCCGCGCCAGCAGCCCGGCCACGCGCTGCTGCAGGCCTTCGGGCGTGGACTCGGTGCAGAAACGGAAGTTGAAGTCCAGCACCACGGCGCCGGGAATCACGTTGCTGGCGCCGGTACCGCCGTGGATGTTGCTGACCTGCCAACTCGTGGGCGGGAAGAAGGCGTTGCCTTGGTCCCAGGTGGTGGCGGCCAGTTCGGCCAGCGCGGGCGCGAGCAGGTGGATCGGGTTCTTCGCCAGGTGCGGGTAGGCGATGTGGCCCTGGACGCCCTTGACCGTGAGCTTGCCGCTCATGGTGCCGCGGCGGCCGTTCTTGATCATGTCGCCGGTGCGCTCGACCGAAGTGGGTTCGCCGACGATGCACCAGTCCAGCCGCTCGCCGCGCGCCTGCAGCCATTCGCAGACTTTCACGGTGCCGTCCACGGCCGGGCCTTCTTCGTCACTGGTGAGCAGGAAGGCGATGTCGATCGGCGCGTCGGGCTGCGCGGCCAGGAACTGTTCGCAGGCCACGACCATGGCCGCCAGCGAGGTCTTCATGTCGCTGGCGCCGCGCCCGTAGAGCCGGCCGTCGCGGTGCGCGGGCACGAAGGGGTCGCTTGTCCACAGGTCCAGCGGGCCGGTGGGGACGACATCGGTGTGACCGGCGAACACCAGCGTGGGGTGCTGGCCACTGCCACGGCGGGCCCAGAGATTGGTGACGCGGAAGTCGGCCGGGCCGCTTTCCAGGGTTTCGCAGGCAAAGCCCAGTGCCTGCAGCCGTTCGGCAATCAGGGCCTGGCAGCCCTCGTCCCGCGGGGTGACAGAGGGACGCGAGATCAGGGCTTCGGTCAGGCGCAGGGTAGCGGTCATCAGAATTTGACGTCGAGCGTGAACTCGGTGAAGGTGGGCGCCTCGTTGGGGTCGTCTTCGACCGGCAAGGCCTGCTGGGCGGTCTTGCTGGCGTTGAAGTCGTTCTGCAGGCGCCACAGCAGGTTGTTGGGCGAGTCGGCGTGGGCCAGCGCCTCGTTGCGCGAGACCAGCCCGTCGACCACGAGGCGCGCCAGATCCTGCTCAAAGCTCTGCGAGCCTTCGGCCAGCGATTTTTCCATCGCCTCGCGCACGCCGGAGAAGTCGGCCTTCTGGATCAGGTCGGCGATCAGTGCGGTGTTGAGCATCACCTCCATGGCCGGCACACGGCCGCCGGTGTGGGTGCGCAACAGGCGCTGCGAGACGATGGCGCGCAAGGCGGCGGCCAGGTCTCCCAGCATGGTGGGCCGCACTTCCACCGGGTAGAAGCTCAGGATCCGGTTGAGTGCCTGGTAGCTGTTGTTGGCGTGCAGCGTGGCCAGGCACAGGTGGCCGGAGTGCGCGTAGGCGATGGCGGCCGACATGGTTTCGCGATCGCGGATTTCGCCGATCAGGATCACGTCGGGCGCCTGCCGCAGCGCATTCTTCAGGCCGACTTGTAGCGAAGCCGTGTCCGAGCCGATCTCGCGTTGGTTGATCACCGACTTCTTGTTGCGGAAGACGTATTCGATCGGGTCTTCGATCGTCAGGATGTGGCCGGTGTTCTGGGTGTTGCGGTGGTCCACCATGGCCGCCAGCGTGGTGGTCTTGCCGGCCCCGGTGGCGCCGACCATGATGATCAGGCCGCGTTTTTCGAGCACCAGGTCGGACAGGATCGGCGCCACGTTCAGCGAGTCCAGCGCCGGCACGTCTTCCGGCACATACCGGATCACCACCGCGTAGGTACCGCGCTGGCGCATGGCGCTGACGCGGAAGTTGCCGATGCCCTCGATCGGCACACCCAGGTTGAGTTCCCCCGTTTCCTGCAGCTCTTCCAGGCGGGTCGGCGGCAGGATCTCGGACAGCAGGTTGCGCGGGGCTTCGGGCGGCAGCACCTGGCTGTTGATCGGGATCGTCTGGCCGTTGATCTTGATCATGGCCGGCGCGTGGGCCGACAGGTACACGTCCGAGGCCTTCTTTTCGGCCATCAGGCGCAGGATGCGCTCCATCGTTCCGCTACCGCTCATACCGGTTCCTTCCGTCAGAGGGATTCAAGGGGGCCGTTCAAACCGATCCAGGGGCGTGCGGCGCTCAGTCGCGCAGCAGGTCGTTCAGGCTCGTCTTGGAACGGGTCTGCGCGTCCACCGTCTTCACGATGATGGCGGCGTAGGTGCTGTAGTCCTGGCCCGACTTGGTCTTCTTGGGCAGGTTGCCGCTGATGACCACCGAGCCCGAGGGCACGCGACCGTAGCTGATCTCGCCGGTGTCGCGGTTGAAGATCGGGGTGCTCTGGCCGATGTACACGCCCATGCCCAGCACGGAGTTTTCTTCGACGATCACGCCCTCGACCACTTCGGAGCGGGCGCCGATGAAGCAGTTGTCTTCGATGATGGTCGGGTTGGCCTGCAGGGGTTCGAGCACGCCGCCCAGGCCCACACCGCCCGAGAGGTGCACGTTCTTGCCGACCTGCGCGCAGGAGCCCACGGTGGCCCAGGTGTCGACCATGGTGCCCTCGTCCACGTAGGCGCCGATGTTCACGTAGCTGGGCATCAGGATCGCGCCCTTGGCGACGAAGCTGCCGCGGCGCGCCACGGCGGGCGGCACCACGCGCACGCCGGCGGTCTTGAGCTCGGCTTCGGACAGGTCGGAGAATTTGGTGTCGACCTTGTCGAAGAAGGACAGGCCACCGGCCTTGACGACGGCGTTGTCCTTCAGGCGGAACGACAGCAGCACCGCCTTCTTGATCCACTGGTGCACCGTCCACTGGCCGACGCCTTCGCGGGTGGCCACGCGCAGGCGGCCGGTATCGAGTTCGGCGATCACGTGTTCGACCGCGTCCAGCACCTCCTTGGGGGCGGAGGCGGGGTTGAGTTCGGCACGGTTGTCCCAGGCGTTGTCGATCAGGGTTTGCAGTTGTTGCGTCATGTCGCTTGGCTCGAAGAGTCGGAAAGTCAGGGGGTCAAAGAAAAAGGGGAGCGGTGGCGCCTCAGGCGTGGGCGCGGCAGAAGTCGACGATGCGATGCGCCGCTTCCAGGCATTCGGCTGGCTCGGCCACCAGGGCCATGCGCACCCGGCCCGCGCCCGGGTTGGTGCCGCCGGCTTCGCGCGCCAGATAGCTGCCGGGCAGAACCGTCACATTGTATTGAGCCAGCAGCTCGCTGGCGAAGGCCTCGTCGGCGCTGAGCCCCGGAAGGCGGCCCGCGAAACCTGCCGGCACGCCGGCCCACAGGTAGAAGGCCGCGTCGGGCAGCGCCACGTCGAGCACCTCGGCGAGCAGCGGGGTGACGGCGGCGAACTTCTCGCGGTACTGCCGCCGGTTGTCGATCACGTGCGCCTCGTCGCCCCAGGCGGCAACGCTGGCGGCCTGCACGGCCGGGCTCATGGCGCCGCCGTGGTAGGTGCGGTAGAGCAGGAAGGCCTTGATCAGCGCCGCATCGCCGGCCACGAAGCCGCTGCGCAGGCCCGGCACATTGCTGCGTTTGGACAGGCTGGTGAACATCACCAGGTTGCGGAAATCGTGGCGTCCGAGGCGCACCGCGGCTTCCAGGCCGCCCAGCGGCGGCTCATCGCGGAAGTAGATCTCGCTGTAGCACTCGTCGGAGGCGATGACGAAGCCGTACCGGTCGCTCAGCGCAAACAGCGTTTCCCACTCGGACAAGGGCATCACGGCGCCCGTGGGGTTGCCCGGCGAGCACACATAGATCATCTGCGTGCGCTGCCAGACCGCTTCCGGCACGCTGGCCCAGTCCGCCGCAAAATTGCGCGCCGGCACGCTGGGCACGTAGTAGGGCTCGGCGCCGCCGAGCAACGCCGCCCCTTCGTAGATTTGATAGAAGGGGTTCGGAAAGGCCAGGGTGGCGCCGGGCTTGGACGGGTCGAGCACCGTCTGCGCGAACGCGAACAGCGCCTCGCGCGAACCGTTCACAGGCAGGACCTGGGTGCCCGGATGGACGCTCACGCCGTACCGGCGCTGCAGCCAGCCGGCGCAGGCTTCACGCAGGCCCGGCTCGCCCGCCGTGGCCGGGTAGCCGGTCAGCCCGGTGTCCAGCGATGCGGCGAGCGCGTCCTTGAGCATCTGCGGGGTGGCGTGTTTGGGTTCGCCGATGCCCAGGCTGATGGCGCGGTGCGCCGGGCTGGGCGTGACGTCGGCGAACAGCCGGCGTAGCCGTTCAAAAGGGTAGGGCTGCAGGCGGGAGAGCAGGGGATTCATGGCGGCCGATTATCCGGGATGGCCAACCCGTCCCGGCGAGGTGACAGCACCCGTCCGGGCACAATAGCCGGCCAAGACGCTGGCCGGGCTCCGAGCCGGCCGCAGGAGACAAGCATCGAAGCGCGCGCCGGGGGGCGTTGTGGCCCCGGCACGTTGTGCGTCCTTTGTTTTCGGCCGGTGGCCCGCCCAGGTTTTCAACCCGCGCGCGCCCCGGCCCCGCTGGTCATGAACCCATCTTCTTCCCTGTCGCAGGTGCAGACCCTGCCGCAATTGCTGGCCTGGCGCGTGGCCGAAACGCCCGATGGCGAGGCCTACCGCGAGTTCGACCCCCGGTCCGGCCAATGGGTGTCCACCACCTGGGCCGAGGCCGGCCAGCGCATCGCCCGGTGGCAGGCGGCGCTGGCCGTCCAGGCCCTGCCGGCCGGCGCGCGCGTCGCCATCCTGCTGCCCAACGGGTTGGACGCGGTGTGCATGGACCAGGCCGTGCTGGCGCTGGGCTGTGTGCCGGTGCCGCTGCACGACCTGGACAACCCGGGCAGCATCGCCTACATCCTGGCGGACTGCGAGGCGGCCTGCCTGATCGTCAACCAGCCGCCGCAGTGGAAGGCGATCCAGGGCACGGGCGTCGACATGCCGGCGCTGGGCCGCGTGGTGCTGCGCCAGGGCCAGCCGGGCGATCTGCCCGCTGCGGACGCGCGGGTGGTGGCCCTGGCCGACTGGCTGCAGGCCGGCGCCGCTGCGGCGCCGGCCACTTCGGTGCACGCGCCGGCCGCCGACGACCTGGCTGCGGTGGTCTACACCTCGGGCACCACCGGCAAACCCAAGGGCGTGATGCTGACGCACCGCAACGTGGTGGCCAATGTGCAGGCCACACTCGACCGCGTGCCCGCCGGGCCGTCAGACCGTTTCCTGTCGTTCCTGCCGCTCTCGCACACGCTGGAGCGCACCGCCGGCTATTACCTGCCGATGGCGGCCGGTGCCTGCGTGGCCTATGCCCGCTCGGTGGCGCTGCTGGCGGAAGACCTGCGCAGCCAGCAGCCCACGGTGCTGATTTCGGTGCCTCGCATCTACGAACGGGTTTACGGGCGCATCCAGCAGGCGCTGGCCGGCTCGGCGCTGCGCGGTTTCCTGTTCGAGACCGCCCAGTCGGTGGGCTGGCGGCGCTTCCGCCGGCGCCAGGGGCTGCCGTTGACGGCGCAGGATGCGGCCGTCGGCGCCTGGCGCGACGCGCTCGTCTGGCCGTTGCTGGAGCGCCTGGTGGCCCGTCCGCTGCTGGCGCAGTTCGGGGGCCGCATCCGGCTGGCCATCAGCGGGGGCGCGCCGCTTTCGGCGGCCATGGCGCGGTGTTTTCTGGGGCTGGGCCTGCAGGTGGTGCAGGGCTATGGCCTGACCGAAACCTCACCGGTGGCGGCGGCCAACGGCGAACACGACAACGACCCACAGACCGTGGGCCGTCCGCTCCAGGGCATGGAAATCCGCCTCGGCGAGAACGCCGAGATCCAGATTCGCGGCCCCAGCGTGATGCGCGGCTACTGGAAGCGGCCCGAAGACACGGCCAGGGTGCTGTCGGCCGATGGCTGGTACGCCACCGGAGACCAGGGCGTGTTCGAGGACGGGCGGCTGCGCATCCAGGGGCGTCTCAAGGAAATCATCGTCACCTCCACCGGGGAAAAGGTTTCGCCGGCCGATCTGGAGCTGGCGATCCTGGCCGACAGCCTGTTCGCCCAGGCCTGGGTGACGGGCGAGGGGCGCCCGTTCATCGCGGCCTTCGTGGTGCTGGAGCCGGATGCCTGGCGGGCGCTGGCCGCACGCTCGGGCTGGACGGCCGACGAAGCGACGCTGGCGCAGCCAGCGGTGCGCGAGGCGCTGCTGCAACGGCTGCGCGCCGCCACGCGCGACTTTCCGCACTACGCCCAGCCGCGCGCCGTCTGGCCGGTGCTGGCGCCGTGGACACCGGAAAACACCCTGCTCACGCCGACGCTGAAACTCAAACGCAACAACCTGGCGACACATTTCCGCGATGCGCTCGAAAGCCTGTACCGCCGCTGAGCCGGGCGGGTCGCTCAGTTAACATCCAGTCTCGCCGTGGCGGCCGGTTCGGGCGGCCATGGCGGCGAAAGATTCAACGAAATCAAGGGTGTTCTGCCCGACGTGGCGATTCAGGGTTCCCCGTGCGACTGTCATCGATCAAGCTCTCGGGCTTCAAGTCCTTTGCCGAACCCACCAACTTCCTGTTGCCCGGGCAACTGGTCGGGGTGGTCGGCCCCAACGGCTGCGGCAAGTCCAACATCATGGACGCCGTGCGCTGGGTGCTGGGCGAGTCCAAGGCGTCGGAGCTGCGTGGCGAATCCATGCAGGACGTGATCTTCAACGGCACGAACAACCGCAAACCGGCCAGCCGCTCCAGCGTCGAACTGGTGTTCGACAACAGCGACCACCGTGCCGGCGGCCAATGGGGCCAGTTCACCGAAATCGCCGTGCGCCGTGTGCTCACGCGCGACGGCACCAGCAGCTACTACATCAACAACCAGCCGGTGCGCCGCCGCGACGTGCAGGACGTGTTCCTGGGCACCGGTCTGGGCCCGCGCGCCTACGCCATCATCGGTCAGGGCACGATCAGCCGGATCATCGAATCCAAGCCCGAGGAACTGCGCCTGTTCCTCGAAGAAGCCGCCGGCGTCTCCAAATACAAGGAACGCCGGCGCGAAACCGGCAACCGGCTGGCCGACACGCGCGAGAACCTGACGCGGGTGGAAGACATCCTGCGCGAACTGGGCGCCAACCTCGACAAGCTGGAGAAACAGGCCGAGGTGGCCGCGCGCTACAACGAGCTGACCGCCTCCGCCACGCTCAAGCAGCACCAGCTGTGGTTCCTCAAGCGTGCCGAGGCCGAGGCCGACCAGGCGCGCATCAAGACCGATGCGGCCCAGGCCGTCAACGACCTCGAATCGCGCACGGCCGACCTGCGGCGTGTCGAGTCCGAACTCGAAACCATCCGCCAGGCGCACTACGAGGCCGGCGACCAGGTCAACCAGGCCCAGGGCAAGCTGTACGAGGCCAGCGCCGAAGTCGGCAAGCTTGAAGCCGAGATCCGTTTCGTGGTCGAAGGCCGCCAGCGCGTCGAACAGCGGCTGGCGCAGCTCAAGGAGCAGATCACCGGCTGGGCCACACGGCGCGAAGACGCGGCCGTGGAACTGGAGCAACTGGCCGAAGCCCTGATCGACGCGGAAGAAAAGACCACCATCCTGGCGGCGCAGGGCGAAGAACAGACCGGCACGCTGCCCGCGCTGGAAGACGCGTTGCGCCAGGCCCAGAACCGCGCCAATGAGCAGCGCGCCAGCGTGGCGCAGGTGCAGCAGCAGATCCAGGTGCTGGCGGCCGAGCAGCGCTCCATCGAAGAACAGAGCCGCCAGCTCAACCAGCGGCGGGAGCGCCTGCTGGCCGACCGCAACGCGCTGGCCGCGCCCGATGAGGCCCGCCTGCAGGACATGCAGGGCCAGTTCGACGCCGCCAACGAAGCCGCCGAGCTGGCCGAAGCCGTGCTGCACGAGCTGCAGGACAGCGTGCCCCAGCTCGACGAGCAGCGCCGCGCCGCGCAGCAGGCCGTCAACAGCGAATCGGCCCGGCAGGCCGACCTGTCGGCACGGCTCGAAGCGCTCAAGGCGCTGCAGGAGAAAGTGCGCACCGACGGCAAGCTCCAGCCCTGGCTGGCCCAGCACGGGCTGGACAGCCTGCAGGGCCTGTGGAGCCGCCTGCACATCGAATCCGGCTGGGAAAACGCGCTCGAAGCCGCGCTGCGCGAACGGCTGTCGGCGCTCGAAGTCTCGCGGCTGGACATGGTGCGCGGTTTTCTCGGCCACCAGGGCACGGGCGCGCCGCCGGCCAAGCTGGCTTTTTACAGCCCGGTGCCCGCCGGGGCGGCCACCGCGCCGGTGGCGGTGGGCGGTGCCAAGCCGCTCGCCGACTGGCTGCGCCTGCACGATACCGGGCTCCAGGCGCTGCTGGCCGACTGGCTGCACGGCTGCCTGACCGCGCCCACGCTCGAAGAGGCGCTGGCACTGCGTGCCCAACTGCAGCCCGGGCAGACCGTCTACGTGCCCAGTGGCCACGCCGTCTCGGCCCACAGCGTGAGCTTCTACGCGCCCGACAGCGAACAGGCGGGTCTGCTGGCGCGGGCGCAGGAAATCGAGAACCTGGACAAACAGCTCAAGGCGCAGGTGCTGATCGCCGAGCAGTCGCGCACGGCCCTGGTGCGCGCCGAAGCTGCCTACAGCGATGCCTCGCAGCGCCTGGTGGCGGCCCGGCGCGACTCGGGCGAGGCCCGCGGCCGCGCCCACGAACTGCAGGTGGAGCTGCTGCGCCTGACCCAGCAGGCCGAACAGACCCGCGCGCGCAGCGAGCAGATCGGCGCCGACCTGGCCGAAGTGGACGGTCAGCTCGACGAACTTCAGGAACGCCGCGTCACGGCCGAAGCCCGCTTCGAAGAACTGGACATGCAGCTGGCCGACAGCCAGGAGCGCCATGCCCAGCTCGACGATCACGTGATCGAGGCCGAACGCAAGCTCCACATGGCCCGCGAGCAGCAGCGGGCGCTGGAGCGCCAGGGGCAGGAGGCCACGTTCGCCATGCGCAGCCTGCAGGCGCGCCAGGCCGAGTTGCGGCGCTCGCTGGACACTGCCGACGGCCAGGAAAAGGCCCTGGCCGACGAGCAGCAGCGCGCGGCCGATGAACTCACGCGCCTGACCGATGCCTCTGCCCAGGCCGGGCTGCAGAGCGCGCTGGACATGAAGCTGGAGCGCGAGCAGGCCCTGGCGGCGCTGCGCAGCCAGTACGACGATCTCACGACCAAACTGCGCGCCAGCGACGAGCACCGCCTCAAGCTGGAGCGCGAACTGGACCCGCTGCGCCAGCGCATCACCGACTTCCAGCTCAAGGAACAGGCCGCGCGCCTGGGGGTGGAGCAATACAGCCAGCAACTGGCCGAGGCGCAGGCCGACCTGGCCGCGCTGGCGCAGAGCATCACCGAAGGCAATGTGCGGATCGCCGGCATGCAGGGCGATATCGACCGCCTGCACCGCGAGATCCAGGCTCTCGGGGCGGTCAACCTGGCCGCGCTGGACGAACTGACCGCGGCCCGCGAGCGCAAGACCTTCCTCGACGCGCAGTCGGCCGACCTGCTGGAGGCCATCACCACGCTGGAAGACGCGATCAAGAAGATCGACGGCGAAACCCGCGAGCTGCTGGGCAACACCTTCAACACGGTCAACGAACACTTCGGCCGCATGTTCCCCGAGCTGTTCGGCGGCGGCAACGCCAAGCTGGTCATGACCGGCGAAGAAATCCTCGACGCCGGGGTGCAGGTGATGGCCCAGCCGCCGGGCAAGAAGAACCAGACCATCCACCTGCTTTCGGGGGGCGAGAAGGCGCTGACCGCCATCGCGCTGGTGTTTGCCATCTTCCAGCTCAACCCGGCGCCGTTCTGCCTGCTGGACGAGGTGGACGCGCCGCTGGACGACGCCAACACCGAGCGCTATGCCCGCCTCGTGAGCAGCATGAGCCGCAAAGGCACGCAGTTCCTGTTCATCAGCCACAACAAGATCGCGATGGAAATGGCCGAACAACTGATCGGCGTGACCATGCAGGAGCAGGGCGTCTCGCGCATCGTCGCGGTGGACATGGAGTCCGCCGCCGGCATGCTGGAAACCGCCTGAATCCCCGATTGCACCCACTGACACCATGAGCAACTTGCAGATCAGTCTGGCCATCGTCGGCGGCCTCGTGCTGGCGGGCGTGGTCGCCTACAACGCCTGGGTCACCCGCCGCAACACCCCGCGCACCGCGCGCGAACCCGAACCGGACCCGGCACCCGCAGACACGCTGCCCCAGGCCGACGACGGGGCACCGCTGCCCGAGTCCTTGCGCCGCGCCGAGGCGGCCATGCCACGGCCCGCACTCGATCCGGAAGCCCGTATCGAACCCACCTTCGGCGCTGAGCTCGCGGGTGAACTGACCGAGCGGATCGAACCTTCGCTGGACGGGGATGCCCCGGTGACGGTGGCGCCGGCCGAGGCCAGCGACGCCCCGCGCACCCCGCCCGTGGTGCCGATCACCCTGAACACCATGGTGCCCACGCTGGAAAAGCGGCCCGGGCTGGACGCCCTGATCGACGTGATCGCGCCCCTGGCGCTCGACGGCCTGGTGTCGGGCGAGGCGGTCATCGCCGCGCTGCCAGCCACCCGCCGGGTGGGCAGCAAGCCCTTCGCCGTCGAAGGCCTGAACGACAGCACCGGCGAGTGGGAAAGCCCGCGCCCCGGACAGCGGTACAAAGCCCTGCAGGCGGGCGTGCAACTGGCCAACCGCATGGGGCCGCTCAACGAGATCGAGTTCTCCGAATTCGTCATGAAGGCCCAGGCCTTTGCCGACACCGTGGGGGCCGCGCCCGATTTCCCCGACATGCTGGCCGAGGTGGCCCGCGCGCGCGAGCTGGACGTGTTCGCCAGCGGGCACGACGCGCAGTTGGGCTTCACCCTGCGCGCGCGCCGCATCGCCTGGAGCCCGGGTTATGTGGCCCAGCAGGCCGCGCGGGTCGGTTTCGTCGCGGGCGCCTTGCCCGGTCGCATGGTGCTGCCGGTGAGCCAGCCGGGGCAGGCCCCGCTGCTGAGCCTGAGCTACGACACCCAGGCCGCCATGGCCGACGACCCCGAACAAAGTGCCTTGCGCGAGGTGGCGCTGTCGCTGGAAGTGACGCACGTGCCGTGCAGCGAACAGCCCTTCGTGCGCCTGCGCCAGGCCGCCGCAGCACTGGCCGAAGCCATGGACGGCGTGGTCACCGACGACGCCGGCCGGGCGCTGTCGAACGAAGCGCTCGACGCCATCGGGGCCGACCTGGACAACCTGTACGAAGCGCTCGACGGCCGCGACCTTTCGGCCGGTTCGCCCCAGGCCCGGCGCCTGTTCTCCTGATCCCCATGCAAGAAGACCTGTTTTCGGCCGAGCCCACACCGGCCGAACGTGCCGCCGTGCTGCGCGCGCAACTGCACCATCACGCCCACCGCTACTACGTGCTCGACGCGCCGGAGATTCCCGACGCCGAATACGACCGCCTGTTCCAGGCGCTGCAGGCCATCGAGGCCGAACACCCCGAACTGCGCACGCCCGACAGCCCGACCCAGCGCGTGATCGGCAAGGTGCTCGACGGCCTGGCGCCGGTGCGCCACGCTGTGCCCATGCTCTCGATCCAGACCGAGACCGACACCACGGCGGCCGGCGCACAAGCCTTCGACGCCCGCGTGCGCCGCGAACTCGGCCTGCCGCCCGAGGCGCCGGCCATTGAATACGCGGCCGAACTCAAGTTCGACGGCCTGGCCATCAACCTGCGCTACGAGCAGGGCGTGCTGGTGCAGGCCGCCACACGCGGCGACGGCGAGACCGGCGAGGACGTGACGCAGAACATCCGCACCATCGGACAGATCCCGCTGATGTTGGCCGCCACGCTGCCCGCTTCGCGGGGTTCGCTGCCGCCCGAGGGGGCGCGTGTCGCCTGGGGGCGGCCCGACGGGGAAGCCCATGGCGCTTTTCCCGACGTGTTGGAGGTCCGCGGCGAGGTCTACATGCGCCGCGATCATTTCGAGCGCCTGAACGATCGCCAGCGCGAGAAGGGCGAAAAGACCTACATCAACCCGCGCAACACCGCCGCCGGCGCGGTGCGCCAGCTCGACCCGGCGGTGACCGCGCAGCGCCCGCTGTCCTTCTTCGCCTACGGCCTGGGCGAGGTGCGCGGCTGGACGCTGCCGGCCACCCACAGCGGCCTGCTCGACGCCCTGGCCGCCTTCGGTCTGCCGGTGTGCGAAGACCGCTGCGTCGCCCAGGGCGCGGCCGGCCTGGTGGCGTTTCACCAGCGCATCGAAGCCCGGCGCGACACCTTGCCCTTCGACATCGACGGTGTCGTCTACAAGGTCAACAGCCTGGCGCTGCAGCGCGAACTGGGCTTCAAGACGCGCGAGCCGCGCTGGGCCGTGGCGCACAAGTACCCGGCGCAGGAGCAGATGACGCGCCTGAACGGCATCGACATCCAGGTCGGGCGCACCGGCAAGCTCACGCCCGTGGCCAAGCTCGAACCGGTGTTCGTCGGCGGCACCACCGTCAGCAACGCCACGCTGCACAACCTGTTTGAAATGCGACGCAAGGGCGTGCGCGTGGGCGACACGGTGATCGTCCGCCGTGCGGGCGACGTGATTCCCGAGGTGGTGGCCCGCGTGGCACCGGCGCCGTGGGCCGATGCCGCCGCAGAAACGGCCCAGGGCGGCGACACGCCGCAGGCGGGGCCGTGGCCTGATTCTGCGGCGGAGCGTCACCCCTATGTGCCCAACTTCCGCATGCCCAGGGCCTGCCCCGTCTGCGGCAGCGCCGTGGTGCGCGAAAAGGGTGAAATCAACCACCGCTGCTCGGGCGGCCTGTTCTGCGCCGCCCAGCGCAAGCAGGCTCTGCTGCACTTTGCCAGCCGCCGCGCCATGGACGTCGAAGGCCTCGGGGACAAGCTGGTCGATCAGCTGGTCGACGGCGGCCTGATCCGCACACTGCCCGAGCTCTACACCCTGGGCGTGGCCAAGCTGGCGGCGCTTGAGCGCATGGCGGACAAGAGCGCACAGAACCTCGTGAGCGCGCTGGAAAAGAGCAAGCAGACCACGCTGGCACGCTTCCTCTTCGCCCTGGGCATTCGGCACGTGGGCGAAAGCACCGCCAAGGACCTGGCGCGCCACTTCGGCCAGCTCGACGCCATCATGGCCGCGGACGAAGCGCAGCTGCTGGAGGTGCCCGACGTGGGCCCGGTGGTGGCGCAAAGCCTGCACACCTTCTTCCAGCAGCCTCACAACCGCGAGGTGGTCGAACAGTTGCGCGCCGTGGGCCTGCACTGGCCCGAAAGTGAGCCCGCGCCGCGCGCCGCGCTGCCGCTGGCGGGCAAGACCTTCGTGCTCACCGGCACCTTTCCCACGCTCAAACGCGACGAAGCCAAAGACCTGCTCGAAGCCGCCGGTGCCAAAGTGGCCGGCTCGGTGAGCAAGAAGACCGACTACGTGGTGGCGGGCGAAGAGGCCGGCAGCAAACTCGACAAGGCGCGCGAACTGGGTGTGGCCGTGATCGACGAGGCCGGGATGCTGGCCTTGCTGAACGGCTGAATTCAGCGCCGGGCACTGCCCCAGGCCGAATTCGGGCCCCCTCGCGGGGCAGCGACCCGCGTCAGCGGCGGCGTGTGGGGCCCAAGACCTTATTTGAACTTGTAGTGGTCGCGGTTGAGCACCGCGGCCACCGCGGTGACCTCTTCAGGAAACAGCCCCAGGTTCATCTGGGTGTTGCACATCTCGACCATGCCGCGCAGCAGGCCCGCGGTGTTGAAGCGGCCCTGGGGTTGGTACATGGCGCTGCCATCGCCACCGACCTTGCTGACGTGGCACTGCACGCACTGGTGTTCAGCGATGAGCTTTTCACCCAGTGCGAGGTCCGCACCCTGGAAAATCCCGGCCCCCTGGGCCTGTGCGGCGCCGCTGCCTGCGAGCAGCCCACCCGTGAGAGCGACCGAGCGGCACAGCGCGGGCCAGAACCGCGATGCCTGAGAACGGGCGAGAGCAGGGCGGTGGGCGTGAGGCATGAACGGTCTCCCGGGATTTGTAACTGGGGTGGGTATGGCACCCACTCTACATGCTGGACAATGCACCGCCATCCGGGTTGTTCCGGACCGGGCGCGTCCCGAAAACGTCCTCACCAGCCATGACCGTTCACGCCATCCTCAAGATGGGCGACCCGCGCCTGCTGCGCGTTGCCCGGCCCGTCACCGCCTTCGATACACCCGAGTTGCACCGGCTGGTGGACGACATGGCGCAGACCATGGCCGCTGCCCATGGGGCCGGCCTGGCCGCGCCGCAGATCGGGGTGGATCTGCAGGTGGTGATCTTTGGTTCCGGCGCACCCAACCCGCGCTACCCCGATGCGCCCGTCGTGCCGCGCACGGTGCTGGTCAATCCCGTGATCACCCCGCTGGGGGACGAGGAGGAAGAGGGTTGGGAAGGGTGCCTGTCGGTGCCCGGCCTGCGTGCCGTGGTGCCGCGCTGGCGGCGCATCCGCTACAGCGGCCAGGCGCCGGATGGCAGCCCCATCGAGCGCGAGGCCGAGGGCTTTCACGCCCGGGTGGTGCAGCACGAATGCGACCACCTTCAAGGGGTGCTGTACCCCATGCGGGTGCGCGATTTCTCGCGCTTCGGGTTCACCGAGGTGCTGTTTCCTGGCCTCGATGCCGCCGAGGATGACTGAGCACGCCACCACTGGGCCGGGCGGCGCGGCGCTGTTACACAGCGCTGCGCCATTGAAACGAAACGACATATTGAGCGGGAGAGATCGGCTAGAGTCGCTCCCCGAAAAACGATTGGAGAGGGGCTTTGATCCGATGAAGCGCATGTTGATGGCGATGGCCGGTGCCGCCTTGCTGGGCGGTTGTGCGGCTGTGCGGCCGCCCGACCCGGCAACGCCGGTGTTGCCGGCCACCTGGTACGCGCCCCCGTTGGCCCATCAGGGCAGCACGGCGGCGCTCACCGACTGGTGGGGCCAGTTCGGCGACCCCACGCTGGCCGACTGGATGGCCCGCGCGCAGGCGCTCAGCCCCTCCGTGGGGTCGGCACGGGCCCAGGTGTTTTCCGCCCGCGCCAGCCTCGCGGGCGCGCAAGCCGCCGGAGGCCCGCAGGTGGCCGCGGTCGCGACGGCGGTGCGCGCACCCGACACGACCCTGCCGCTGGGCACCACGGTCAGTGCCGGTCTCCAGGCTTCCTGGGAAATGGATCTCTGGGGTGGGCAATCGGCGGCCGTGCGGGGTGCGCAGGCCGACGAGGCCGGCGCCCGGGCCGGCTGGCACGCTGCGCGCGTGCTGGTGGCCGCCGAAACGGCGCAGGCCTACTACGGCTACCGCCTGTGCCTGGCACAACTGGCCGTGACCGCCGACGACCGCGATTCCCGCGAGCGCACCGCCCGCAGCAGTGCCGTGACCGAAAAAGCAGGGCTGACCGCCCCGGCGGTGGCTGCGCTGGCCCGCGCGAGCCACGCCGAAGGCAGCAACCGGTACCAGCAGCAGCGCGCTGCCTGCGAGGGGCAGCTCAAGGCGCTCGTGGCCCTGACCGGGCTGGCCGAGCCCACGCTGCGCGATCAGGTGGCGGCGGCGCCGGCGTTGCCGGGGCACGACCGCTTGCAGGCGATGCTGGCGGTGAACGCCGTGCCGGCCGAGGTGATCCGTCAGCGGCCCGACGTCTACCAGGCCCAGCAGGCACTGGTGGCAGCGAGCGAGGCGGTGTCGGTTTCGCAGGCGGCGCTGTGGCCCTCGCTCAGTCTGCAGGGCAACGTGCTGCGCAACCGCTTCCGGGGCGGCGATCTGGACATCTCCGTCAACTCCTGGTCGGTGGGGCCTTTTACCTTGAGCCTTCCGCTGCTGGGGCGCCAGGGCCTGCAAGGCCGTGCCGAGGCGGCCCAGGCCCACTACGAAGCCGCGGCCCAGGCCTATGCCGCCACCTTGCGCCAGGCCGTGGCCGAGGTGGAACGTTCGCTGGTGACCCTCTCGTCGCTGGCCGAGCGCGTGTCGGCCACCCAGACCGCGGTCGAAGGCTATACCCGCTCGTTCGAGGCCACCGAAGCCCGCTACCGCGTGGGCCTGGCCAATCTGACCGAACTCGAAGACGCCCGCCGCCTGAAGCTGGCGGCCGACAGCGCCGCCGTGGCCCTGCTGCAGGAGCGCCTGGGCGCCTGGATCACTTTGTATGTGGCATTGGGAGGCGGTTTCGACCCGCAGGCCCAGTCTGAATGGAAAGCACCCGCATGAACGCCTCTCCCCGTTTTTTCCTGGCCGGCAAAAGCAAGCTCTGGCTGCTCATTCTGCTGGGTGTGCTGGTGCTCGGTGGCCTGTTCGTGGTGCTGCGCCCCGGTGCGGGCCCGGCCGAAAAGCCGGCTGCCGAAACCACATCGACGGCCACTGGCGCCCCCAGTCCGGCGCTGACCGTGACCGTGGCCCAGCCCGAAACGCAAGCGCTGGAACAGCGGCTGGAAGCCAACGGCAGCATCGCGGCCTGGCAGGAAGCCAGCGTGGGGGCCGAACTCTCCGGCCTGCGCCTGGCGACGGTGAACGCCAACGTGGGCGATGTGGTGCGCAAGGGGCAGGTGCTGGCCGTGCTGGCCGGCGAGACGACCCAGGCCGAAAGCCTGCAGGCCAAGGCGGCGCTGGCCCAGGCCGAAGCCGCCCGCGAAACCGCCAAGGCCGATGCCGACCGGGCCCGCTCCATCCAGGACAGCGGCGCGCTGTCGGCGTCGCAGATCGCGCAATACCTGATGCAGGAAAAGGTCGCGCAGGCCCAGTGGGACGCGGCCAAGGCGGCCTATGCGGCGACCGAGGTGCGCCTGGCCAATACGCGCGTGCTGGCGCCCGACGATGGCGTCATCTCGGCCCGCCCGGCGACGGTGGGGGCGGTGGTGGGATCGGGCCAGGAACTCTTCCGCCTGGTGCGCCAGGGGCGCCTGGAGTGGCGGGCCGAGGTCACCGCCGATGAGGTGGTGCGCGTGCAGGCCGGCCAGAAAGCCCAGGTGATGGTCAACGGCGTCGAACCGGTCACCGGGACCGTGCGGGCGGTCGCCCCGACGGCCGATCCCCAGACCCGCAACGTGCTGGTCTATGTCGATCTGCCACGCCAGGCGGGCTTGCGTGCCGGCACCTTTGCCCGGGGCAGTTTCGCGCTGGGCCGCACGCAGGCGCTGACGGTGCCAGCCCCTGCGGTGGTGGTGCGCGATGGGCACAGCTACGTGTTCGTGATCGGCGCCGAGCACAAGGCCGAGGCCCGCAAGATCGGCACCGGCCGCCGCACCGGCGACCGGGTCGAGGTGCTCGAAGGCCTGAAGCCACAAGACGCGGTGGCGGTGCAGGGCGCCGGCTTCCTCAACGACGGCGATCTCGTGAAGGTGAGCCCATGAAACGCCCGACCCACACCCCGAACCGCCCGGCGGGACTGCTGGAGGGCCTGTCTGCATGAACGTCTCGGCCTGGTCCATCCGCAACCCGATTCCGGCGGCGATGCTGTTCGTCATGCTGACGCTGGCGGGGCTGTTCTCCTTCAATGCCATGAAGGTGCAGAACTTCCCCGACATCGATCTGCCCAACATCACCGTCATCGCCAGCCTGCCGGGCGCTGCCCCCAACCAGCTGGAAAACGACGTCGCGCGCAAGCTGGAGAACAGCATCGCCACGCTGCAGGGGCTCAAGCACATCTACACCCAGGTGCAGGATGGCGTGGTCTCCATCACGGCGGAATTCCGCATCGAAAAGGACACGCAGGAAGCGCTGGACGACGTGCGCTCCGCAGTCAGCCAGGTGCGCGGCGATCTGCCCTCCGACATGAACGAGCCCGTGGTGCAGAAGGTCAACCTGGCCGGCACGCCGGTGCTGGCCTACACCGTCTCGTCCGACCGCATGGACGACGAGGCCGTGTCCTGGTTCGTCGACAACGACATCGCCAAACTGCTGCTGTCGGTGCGCGGCGTCGGCGCGGTCAACCGCGTCGGCGGTGTCGACCGCGAGGTGCAGGTGCTGCTGGACCCGCTCAAGCTGCAATCGCTGGGCGTGACCGCCTCCGACATTTCGCGCCAGATGACGCGGGTGCAGATCGAAAGCGCGGGCGGGCGGGCCGACATCGGCAGCAGCCAGCAACCCATGCGCACGCTTTCGGCGCTGGGTTCTGCCGACGATCTGGCGCGCATGGAACTGGCCTTGCCGGACGGCCGCCGCATCCGCCTCGATCAGGTGGCGTCGGTCCAGGACACCATCGCCGAACCCACGGCGGCCGCGTTCCTCGATGGCCGGCCGGTGGTCGGTTTCGAGGTCGTGCGGAGCAAGGGCGCCGGTGAGGTGGAGGTGGGGCAGGGCGTGCGCGAGAAGCTGGCCGAGCTGCAGGCACGCCGGCCCGACCTGAAGATCACCCAGTCGTTCGACTTCGTGACCCCGGTGCAGGAAGAGTTCGATGCCTCCATGACGCTGCTGTACGAAGGCGCCATCCTGGCCGTGCTGGTGGTGTGGCTGTTCCTACGCGATTTCCGCGCCACCATCGTCTCGGCCGTGGCGCTGCCGCTGTCGGCCATTCCGGCCTTCATCGGCATGCACTACATGGGCTTCACCATCAACGTGGTGTCGCTGCTGGCCATGTCGCTGGTGATCGGCATCCTGGTGGATGACGCCATCGTCGAGGTCGAGAACATCGTGCGCCACATGCGCATGGGCAAGTCGCCCTACCAGGCCGCGATGGAAGCGGCCGACGAAATCGGCCTGGCCGTGATCGCCACCACCTTCACGCTGATCGCGGTGTTCCTGCCCACGGCCTTCATGGCCGGCATCCCGGGCAAGTTCTTCAAACAGTTCGGCTGGACGGCGGCGCTGGCGGTGTTCGCCTCGCTGGTGGTCGCGCGCATGCTCACGCCCATGATGGCGGCCTACATCCTCAAGCCCATGGTCACGGCCAAGGAAGCGCCGGGCTGGGCCCGCCGCAACACCTTCCTCGGCCGCGTCTGGGCCTGGATGACCAACCAGGACGAACCGGCCTGGCTCAACACCTACCAGCGCTGGGCCGCCGCGTGCATCCGGCACCGCTGGCTGACGCTGTTCGGCGCGGTGGCCTTCTTCCTCGGTTCGGTCATGCTGATCCCGCTGTTGCCGCAGGGCTTCGTGCCGCCCGACGACAACTCGCAGACCCAGGTCTACCTGGAACTGCCGCCGGGAGCAACCCTGTCGCAGACCGTGGCCACCGCCGAGCGCGCGCGGCTGGCGGTGATGGGCATCGACCACGTGAAGTCGGTTTACACCACCATCGGCTCGGGCTCGGCCGGTGCCGACCCGTTCGCCCCCCAGGGCACGGCCGAGCCGCGCAAGGCGGCGTTGACGATCCAGCTCGATCCGCGCGGCCAGCGCCCGCGCAAGCAGGTGATCGAAAACCAGATCCGCACCACGATGGCCGACATTCCCGGCATCCGCAGCAAGGTCGGGCTGGGCGGTTCGGGCGAAAAGTACATCCTGGCGATCACCGGCGACGATGCCACCGCGCTGCAGGGCGCGGCGCGCGCCATCGAGCGCGATCTGCGCACCATCCCCGGTGTGGGCAGCGTGCAGTCCACGGCGGCGCTGGTGCGCACCGAAATCTACGTCACGCCCGACCTCGCGCGGGCGGCCGATCTGGGCGTGACCAGCGCCGCCATCGCCGACACCTTGCGAGTGGCCACCGTGGGCGACTACGACGCGGCGCTGCCCAAGCTCAACCTGCCACAGCGGCAGATCCCGATCGTGGTCAAGCTCGACCCGGCGGCGCGGCACGACCTGGCGCAGCTGGGCCGTCTGCCGGTGCCGGGCGCGCGCGGACCGGTGATGCTGGAGCAGGTGGCCACGCTGAGTTTCGGCGGCGGCCCGGCCGTGATCAGCCGCTACGACCGCGCCCGCAACATCAACTTCGAGGTCGAACTGGCCGGCATTCCGCTGGGTGACATGAAGGCTGCGGTCGAAAAGCTGCCCAGCATGCGCAACCTGCCGGCCGGGGTCTCGGTGCTGGAAATCGGCGACGCCGAGGTGCAGGGCGAGCTGTTTGCCAGCTTCGGCCTGGCCATGCTGACCGGCGTGCTGTGCATCTACATCGTGCTGGTGCTGCTGTTCAAGGCGTTCCTGATGCCGGTGACGATCCTGCCGGCGCTGCTGATGTCTTTCGGTGGGGCCTTCGTGGCGCTGCTGGTGACCAACAAGAGCTTTTCCATGCCCTCGCTCATCGGGCTGGTGATGCTCATGGGCGTGGCCTCGAAAAACTCGATCCTGCTGGTGGAGTACGCCATCGAGGCCCGGCGCCAGCGCGGACTGCCCCGGCTGGAGGCCATCCTCGACGCCTGCCACAAGCGCGCGCGCCCCATCATCATGACCAGCATCGCCATGATCGCGGGCATGCTGCCCGTGGCGCTGGGCTCGGGCGCCGCCGACGCGAGCTTCCGCTCGCCGATGGCGATCGCCGTCATCGGCGGCCTGATCACCTCGACCCTGCTGAGTCTGCTGGTGGTGCCGGCGGTGTTCACGATGGTCGACGATCTCGGCAAGTTCACCGCCCGCCTGTTCGGACGCCGTGTGGTCGACGAGCGCGCACACGAACGCGATCCGTCTGCCGTGCCGGCGCCTCACTGAAACAGGCAGAGACAAACGGGGCGGCCGCCGGCCGCCCCGCAGGCGCTCAGCCTTCGAGCGTGTCCAGCAGCTCGGTTTCGATCTCGATCTGCCGGCGGTTGACCTGCAGTTCGGGGCCGCTGATGAGGAAGGTGTCTTCCACCCGTTCGCCCAGGGTGGAAATCTTGGCCAGCTGCACGCTGATGCCGTGCCGCGCCAGCACCAGCGAGATGCCGTAGAGCAGACCGGCACGGTCGCTGGCGGTGACCGCGAGCAGCCAGCGCTGCGCCTTGTCGTCGGGCCGCAGGTCCACCCGCGGGGTGACCGGGAAGCTGCGCACCCGCCGCGAGAGCCGGCCCTTGCTCGGCGAGGGCAGCGGGCCGCGTTCGTCGATGGTCAGCGCCAGGTCGTTCTCGACCATGGCGATCAGCTCGCGGTAGTGCTCCGACAGCGTGGGCGTGATCACCTGGAAGGTGTCCAGCGCACGCCCGTCACGGGTGGTGTGCACGCGCGCGTCCAGGATGGAAAAGCCCGCGTTGTCGAAATAACCGCAGATGCGGGCGAACAGGTCGTGCTGGTCGGGTGCGTACACCAGCACCTGCAGGCCTTCCCCTTCGGGCGAGAGGCGCGCACGCACGATGCTGCAGCCGGCCGGCACCTCGCCCTGCGCGTTGGGTTTGCACTGGGGCTGCGCCTGGGCCAGGGCCTTGGTCAGCACGCGCGTGTGCCAGGCGATCTCGTCGGCCTGGTGGCGCATGAAGTAGCTCAGGTCCAGCGTGTCCCAGAGCTTTTTGTGCGCCTCGTGCGGCAGGGCGTGCAGCGCCAGCACCGACAACGCCGCCCGCTTGCGCGCTTCCACCAGGGCGTCGGCATCGGGGGCGCGACCACCCAGCGCGCGCAGGGTGTAGCGGTACAGGTCTTCGAGCAGCTTGCCTTTCCAGGCGTTCCACACCTTGGGGCTGGTGCCGCGGATGTCGGCCACCGTCAGCAGGTACAAGGCGGTGAGGTAGCGCTCGTTGCCCACGCGCTGGGCGAAGGCGGCGATGACGTCGGGATCGCTCAGGTCTTCCTTCTGGGCGATCCGGCTCATGGTCAGGTGTTCATTCACCAAGAAGGCGATCAGCCGGGCGTCTTCCCTGTCGATGCCGTGCTGGCGGCAGAAGGTGCGCACGTCGCGTGCGCCCAGGTCGGAGTGGTCGCCGCCCCGGCCTTTGGCGATGTCGTGGAACAGCGCGGCCACATAGAGGATCCAGGGCTTGTCCAGGCCGGCGGCCAGTTGCGAGCAGAACGGGTATTCGTGCGAGTGCTCGGCGATGAAGAAGCGCCGCACGTTGCGCAGCACCATCAGGATGTGCTGGTCCACGGTGTAGACGTGGAACAGGTCGTGCTGCATCTGCCCCACCGTGTGGCGGAACACCCAGAGGTAGCGCCCGAGCACCGAGGTCTGGTTCATCAGCCGCATGGCGTGGGTGATGCCTTCGGGTTCCTGCAGGATGCGCAGGAAGGTGGCGCGGTTCACCGGGTCGCTGCGGAACTTCGCGTTCATGATCGGGCGCGCGTTGTACAGCGCCCGCAGCGTGCGCGCCGACAGGCCCTTGATGCCCACCGTGGTCTGGTAGAGCAGGAAGGTTTCCAGGATGGCGTGTGGCTGCTGGATGTAGAGGTGGTCGCTGGCCACCTCCAGCATGTTGGCCTTGTCGTAGAAGCGCTCGTTGATCGGGCGCATGCGCACCGGGCCGGTGTCCTCGTTGAGCCGCTCCTCGATGTTCAGCAGCAGGATCTGGTTGAGCTGCGTCACCGCCTTGGCCGCCCAGTAGTAGCGCTTCATGAGCTGCTCGCTGGCACGGCGGGCGGTGCGCGCGGTCGGCGGTGTATGGCCCTGGCCGCCCGGGGTGATGACCGCCGGCACCTGCGCCTTGTAGCCGAACGATTCGGCCACGGCGGTCTGCAGGTCGAACACCAGGCGGTCCTCGCGGCGGTTGGCCAGCAGGTGCAGGCGGGCGCGGATCAGGCTGAGCAGGGCCTCGTTGGCCTTGATCTGCCGCACTTCGAGCGGGGTGGCCAGCCCGGTGCGGGCCAGTTCGTCCCAGCTGTGGCCCAGGCCGGCGGCCTTGGCCACCCAGAGAATCATCTGCAGGTCGCGCAGGCCGCCGGGCGATTCCTTGCAGTTGGGCTCCAGCGCGTAGGGCGTGTTCTCGAACTTCTGGTGGCGCTGGCGCATCTCCAGCGTCTTGGCCACGAAGAAGGCCTTGGGGTCCATGGTGGCGCCGAGTTCGCGCACCAGGCGGGTGAACTGCGCCCGCGCGCCGGTGATGAGCCGGCATTCCAGCAGCGAGGTCTGCACGGTCACGTCACCAGCGGCTTCCTGCACACATTCGGCGACCGAGCGCACGCTGGAGCCGATCTCCAGCCCGATGTCCCAGCAGGCGCCGATGAAGCCTTCCAGCCGTGCCTTGAGGGTGGCGTCATCGTCCGGGTGGGCGTCATCGGGCAGCAACACCAGCACGTCCACGTCGGAATTCGGGAACAGCTCGCCACGGCCGAAGCCACCCACGGCAATGAGCGCAAAGCCGGGCGCGAACCCGGCGGATTCCCACAGCTTGCGCAGCGTGTCGTCGGTCAGCCGCGCCAGTTGCTTGAGCGCCTTGTGCACGCCGCGGGTCGATGCGCCCTGCAGGCCCAGGTGAGCGAGCAGGGCGGCCTTGTCGCTGCGGTACTGGAGGCGCAGGGCGCCGATCTCGCCTTTGGGGTCGCCCATGGCGTGGTCTCCGGGAGAAAGGGGGTCAGCAGGCCGTGGTGGTCACGAACGCCGGCAGCGGCGGGCTGCCGGCCGACAGGGTCAGCACCTCGTAGCCGGTGGGGGTGACCAGCACCGTGTGTTCCCACTGCGCCGAGAGCGAGCGGTCGCGTGTGACGATGGTCCAGCCGTCGCCCAGTTCCTTGATGTCGCGCTTGCCGGCGTTGATCATGGGCTCGATGGTGAAGGTCATGCCCGGGCGCAGTTCTTCCAGCGTGCCGGGGCGGCCATAGTGCAGCACCTGCGGCTCTTCGTGGAATTTCTGGCCGATGCCGTGGCCGCAGAACTCGCGCACCACGCTGAAGCCGTTGCCTTCGGCGTAGGTCTGGATGGCATGGCCGATGTCGCCCAGGCGGATGCCCGGCCTGACCATCACGATGCCCTTCCACATGGCCTCGAACGTGACCTGGTTCAGCCGCCGGGCCTGCACCGAAGCCGCTGCTTCACCGCCGATCAGGAACATGCGGCTGTTGTCGCCGTACCAGCCGTCCTGGGTGATGACGGTGACGTCCACGTTCAGGATGTCGCCTTTCTTGAGCGGCCGGTCGTTGGGGATGCCGTGGCACACCACGTGGTTGATGGAGGTGCACACATGGCCGGGGTAGGGCGGGTAGCCGGGTGGCTGGTAGCCCACGGTGGCCGAGCGCGTGCCCTGTTTTTTCATGTAGTCGGCCGAGAGGCGGTCGATTTCCAGCGTGGTCATGCCCGGCTGGATCAGCGGCGAGAGGTAATCCAGCACTTCGGACGCTAGGCGGCAGGCCTCGCGCATGCCGGCGATACCGGCCTCGTCTTTGTAAGTGATGCTCATGGGGCGGAATTATCCCATCCGCCCCCCGGGCGTGGGCCCTTGCCGGCCAAGCCAGCGCGGGTGTCGCGGGTAAAATCGTGGGATTCCCATCCCCCGGGCCGCCCCGCGCCCGCCACCCCCAAGGCCACCCACCGTGACCCTGCATCTTCGCTTCTTCGACGGCGGCAATGCCGTCAGCGACTTCAAGCTCCAGCAACTCCTGCCCCGCCTGCAAGGCGTTTCCGACAAGATCAACGGGCTGTCGGCCCGTTTCGTGCACCTGGCGGCCTTCGATGCGGCACCGGATGCGGCCACCGAACAGCGCCTGGGCGAACTGCTCACCTACGGCGAACCCGCCTCCGACCTGCACCTGGCCGCCGAGAAGGCCGCTGCCCCGGCCCTGGTGGTGATGCCCCGCCTGGGCACCGTCTCGCCCTGGGCCTCCAAAGCCACCGACATCGCCCGCAACTGCGGACTGGCGCTGCACCGCGTCGAGCGCCTGGTCGAGTTCCGCATCGGTTTGAAAAACGGCCTGCTGGGCAAGGCCAGCCTGAGCGACGAACAACTGCGCGCCGTGGCCGACGCGCTGCACGACCGCATGACCGAGGCCGTGACGACCGATCGCAACCAGGCCGAGGCCCTGTTCACCGAACTGCACCCCGCGCCCATGGAGCACGTCGATGTGCTGAGCGGCGGCCCTGAAATGGGCAGGAAGGCGCTGGAAAAGGCCAACACCGACTGGGGCCTGGCCCTGGCCGACGACGAGATCGATTACCTGGTCAACGCCTTCAACGGTCTCAAGCGCAACCCGACCGATGTCGAGTTGATGATGTTCGCGCAGGCCAACAGCGAACACTGCCGCCACAAGATCTTCAACGCGCAGTTCACCATCGACGGCGTGGCGCAGGACAAGAGCCTGTTCGGCATGATCCGCCACACGCACCAGAC